>Ga0209346_1000149_pt1 | contig 96218 bp, 80 predicted proteins | sample AutmiccommunBRH9_FD_187381 | JGI IMG/M metagenome (GOLD analysis project Ga0209346, IMG submission 187381) | Deep subsurface microbial communities from Mt. Terri, Switzerland - Autotrophic microbial communities BRH/9 (SPAdes) (version 2) | ecosystem: Environmental > Aquatic > Deep subsurface >...
AGCGCTGTGGAACCACCCGATCCCATCCCGAACTCGGAAGTGAAACGCAGCCGCGCCGATGGTAGTGTGGCTCAAGCCATGCGAGAGTAGGTCATCGCCAGGGTCTTATCCCCAAAGCCCCCGCAGTCATGCGGGGGCTTTGCTTTGGGCGGCAACACAAAGCATCGGGACAAGGCATCAAGATGCGGCGGCCGGGCCGCGAGCATTCCCGGACCGTCGCCACCCTCTCACGCGGCCGCGGCGAACAGCCCCACGCTGCACGCCAGTGCCGCAAACCACACCAGACTGCGCAGCCAGTGCGCGTCGGTCAGATAGCAGATGCCGTAGGTCAGACGCAGGGCAATGAAGCCAATGGCGACTGCGTCGACAGTCGCCTGGGGTACGGCAGCCTGCTGCGCCACCAGCACTCCGACAGCAAATAGCGGAAACGCTTCGAAACTGTTGAGGTGGGCGGCATGGGCGCGCTTGGCGCGGCCTTCCAGCTTGGCCTGCCATCCGCGCGGGTCGCGATTGTTGAAACGCGGGGCAGTGGACTTGGCCACTCCGGTCCACAGCAACGGCATCAGGCCGGCGGCCAGTACGCACCAGAGTGCGATCGTCATGTTTGATTCCTCTTGGTGATCACCGATCCCCCGACGATGACGACGTCGGCCGGACGCCGGGCGAACAGTCCAACGCTCACCACGCCGGGAATCTGGTTGATCTTCTCTTCCAATGCGACCGGATCGACGATTTGCAGGTTGTGCACGTCTAGAATCCAGTTTCCGTTGTCGGTGACGCAGTCTTCGCGCCAGACTGGCTGTCCACCGATCGCCACCAACTTTCGCGCCACGAGGCTTCGGGCCATCGGAATCACCTCCACCGGCAGAGGAAACCGGCCGAGCAGGTCGACTTGCTTACTGGAGTCGATGATGCAGACGAAACGCGAACTGGCTTCGGCGATGATTTTTTCGCGGGTAAGCGCTGCGCCGCCGCCCTTGATCAGCCGAAAGTGCGGGTCGCACTCGTCGGCACCATCGACGTAAAGATTAAGCGGGCCCGCCGCATTGAGGTCCACGATGTCGATCCCGTGCCCGGCGAGCTGACGGCTGCTTTGTTCGGAACTCGATACGGCGGCCTGAATGCGGATGCCGCTGCGTGCGAGTGCGTCGATGAAATAGCCGACTGTCGATCCGGTGCCCACACCTAGCAGGCTGCCTTCCTCGACATATCGCACGGCCGCCTCGGCCGCCTCGCGTTTCTGTTCATCTTGAGACATCGGTGGCTCCCGGTTCGAGCGAAAGAATGTAGTCCCACTGGGCCGCCGTGACGGGCAGTACCGACAGGCGGTTGCCGCGGCGTACCAGCGCAAAGTCGTCCAGCCGATCGGCGTGATCGCGCAGCGTCTGAAGCGAGATGGTGTCGGCGAACTTGCGATCGAAAGCGACATCGACAAGCACCCAGCGCGGTGCCTCGGGACTGGACTTGGCATCGTAATACTCACTCGCCGGTTCGAACTGGGTCGGGTCGGGATAGGCCTCGCTGGCCACGCGGGCCAAACCGACGATCCCAGGGGTCTCGCAGTTGGAGTGGTAGAACAGAATGCCGTCGCCCGGCTTCATGTTGTCGCGCATGAAATTCCGGGCCTGGTAATTGCGTACTCCGGTCCATGGCTCGCTTGTAACGCGCGCCAGAGAGTCGATGGAAAATTCCTCTGGCTCCGACTTCATCAGCCAGAACGAGCGGCCGCTGGGTGTTTTTACCGACATGGAAACAGCTCGCTCTCGGTCACAACCCAATCAAGTGCGACATCGAATTCGTGCGGATCGAGCCGTTCGACCTCCTGAAATCCGTAGCCGACTCCAATCAGAAGCGGCGGCGCGGGACCTGTCTGTCGCGCGGCAAAAGTCCGGTCATACCAACCGGCCCCCATGCCGAGCCGGTGGCCCTGGCGATCGAAGGCCAGCAGCGGCACCAGCACGGCATCCAACTGGCTGGCGGCGAGACAGTCGGCCAAGGCGATGTCTGGTTCCGGGATGCCGTAGCGATTACTTACCAGTGCATCGCCGGCCTGCCATTCGGCGAACCGAAGCAGGCCATCATCGGACAGCCGCGGCAGTAGAAAGCGGGTCCGCCCGCGAAGCCTGGGAACGACGCCATGCAGTGGCGCCTCTCCGCCGACCGACCAGTAGCCCGCCACCGTGTTGGCTTCGATTATCGGCTGGAAACTCAGAAGGCGCTCCGCAAGCGCGGCGCCTGCGGCAAGCTTCTCGGTAACGGGAAGTGCCTGCCGTCGTGATTTCATCTCACGACGCAAGGCGTCGCGATGAGTAGCCGGTGAAATGAGTGCATCCTCCGCCATGTCGATGCCTGCGAAACGACCTTGATCCCGGGGATCAGGTGGGGAGAGCCGCACGAGCGTCAGGCTTTCCGCTTCGCGGCGGACTTGCTCACGGCTCGCAGGGGCTTGTCCCCAAGGTCGTAATTAAGGGACAAGGCAAATGTTAGCGCAAGCTGTCGAACACGGCAGAGGACACGGTCGGATTATACCCCCACGAACGTGACGAACCTTGAACGGCCGGGCCGCAGATTCAGCTGGGTGGTTCATCTGCGCTGACTTCTTACGCGCGGCGACACTGTGGGACCGAAGAACGTCGAAAATCTGTCCTTTGATAGCCGTTCCTCGTCTCCACCGCCAAGCCGCCACAGGCAGGCAGCAATCGGCTGCGAGGACGCCCGGTTCCCCGCCGCCGTCAGGTAGCTGGGGAATCCGATGCGCCGCCGGAGAGCGTGCTGAGGTTGCGGTTCAGCTCGGAGAGCAATCGCTCCATCGTCTTGTCGCGCAGCTCCGCCTCGCTGCGCATCGTGGTCAGTTCATGCGCCAGATTCAGCGCCGCCAGCACTGCAATACGGTCGATGCCGGCCATCCGGTGGCTGCCGCGCAACTCGCGCATCCGGGCATCCAGCAGTCGCGAGGCAGCGATCAGGCTTTCGCGCTCGCCCGGCTCGCAGCCGATCAGGTAATCGCGGTCCAGTATCTTGACGGTCACCGCCTCGGTCATGAATTCTGCTCCAGCCCCTTGAGTCGCGAAATCATCGCTTCCACGCGGGCTCTCGCAAGCTCGTTTTTGGAAAGCAGCTGCTTTCTTTCCGAAGCCAACTTTTCGTGTTCCAGCCGCAGCATGCGATTTTCCTCGGACAGACGGCGGGCGAGCGCGATCAGCTCGGCAATACGCTGCTCAAGCTCGGACAGCGAGTTCGGATTTGGATGGGTCGTCATCGCGCGAAAGCCTATGGCCGGTGGTGTTACGGGTCAATACTGGTCCAGGGTCTCGCCCAAGTCCACCAGCCCGCCGACCAATGGCTGCCAGGTCCGCATGAACGCGAGGCAATGATGACTGTCCAGCGGCGGAGACAGCCAGTAGCCCTGGATCTCGTCGCAGCCCTTTTCGCGCAGATAGTCGAGCTGCTGCTGGGTTTCCACCCCTTCGGCGATGACATTCAGACCCAGCGAGTGCGCCATGGTGATAACTGTGGCGGTGATCGCCTCATCGTCCGGGTCGGTCGCCAGATCGCCGACAAATTCCTTGTCGATCTTCAGCGTGTCGATCGGAAGGCGCTTGAGATAGACCAGCGATGAGTATCCAGTGCCGAAGTCATCGATGGCGATGGTCAGGCCGAGCGCGCGCAGCGACTGCAGAGTGGCGGTGGTCTGTTCGGCGTTGGCCATGACCATGCTCTCGGTGACCTCCAGCTCGAGTCGATTGGCTGGCACGTCCACTTCGGCGAGGGTGCGGGCGATCATTTCCGGCAGTGCGCCGCGCAGCAATTGAAGTACCGACACATTCACCGCCATCGAGACGTCGGTCAGGCCCTGCTTGCGCCAGCGGCGCAGCGTTATGCAGGCTTCGCGCAACACCCACTCGCCGATCTGCAGAATCATCCCCGACTCCTCCGCAAGCGGAATGAAGTCGGTGGGCGGAATCTCGCCCAGCTCCTGACTGTGCCAGCGCAGCAGCGCCTCGACGCCGGTGATCCGGCCATCGGACAACGACAGCCGCGGCTGGTACAGCAGCCGCAGCTCGCCACGGTCGAGCGAGCGCCGCAAAGCGGCCGCCATGGTCGCCCGTTGCCGGGCTTCGGAATCCATGGCCTCTGTGTAAATCTGGAATGTGTTGCGACCCTGAGCCTTGGCCTGGTACATCGCCGTATCGGCAAACTTCAGCAGGTCTGTGGGCACCTGCGCGTGATCCGGGTACAGGCTGATTCCGATCGATGGGGTGATCGAGATGTCATTGCCGTCCTCCGCTTCCAGCGCTTCGGAAAACGCTTCCAGCACCCTCCCGGCCGCGATTTCGACCGCTGCCAGCGACTCGACGTCTTCCAGGACCACGGTGAACTCGTCGCCGCCCAGTCTGGCCACGGTGTCGCCCGGCCCGACGATCGCCAGCAAGCGGGCTGCCGCTGCCTTGAGAATGCGATCGCCCGCTGAGTGGCCCAGCGAGTCGTTGATATCCTTGAAGCGATCAAGATCGAGGAACAGGACGGCGATCCGGGTGTCCTGCCGGCGGGCCTTGATGATGGCCCTGGACAGGCGCTCGGACAGCAGCGCCCGATTGGGCAGTCCGGTGAGCGTGTCGTAGTTGGCCAGATAGCGCAGCTCCTGCTCGGCGCGCTTTTTCTCGGTGATATCGTTGACCACGGCAACGTAGTGGCTGCTGTGTCCCAGTCCGTCCTTCACCCCGTTGATCTCGATCCAGCCGAGAAACTCCTCGCCATCCTTCCGCCGCTGCCACATCTCACCGGCCCAGCGGCCCTCTTGGCGAACGGTGTTGCGCAGGCGGCGGTAGAACTCCGGGCTGTGCTGGGTGCTGTCGAGCAGTTCGCTGGGTTGCCCGATCACTTCCTCCTCGGTGTAGCCGGTGATGCGCGAAAACGCGCTGTTGACCGAGATGAAGCGAAAGTCGATGTCGGTCACCGCGACTGCCTCGCTCATCGAACTCAACACTTCAAGGGCGATGCGCCGCTCGCGCTCGGCGTGCCGGCTTTGAGTGATGTCGCGGGCCGTGCCTGCCATTCGCAGGGGATCCCCGTTCTCGTCGCGTTCGACCACCTTGCCCCGCGACAATACCCAGATCCACTCGCCGTGCGCGTTTCTGACCCGGTGTTCGGACTCGAAGAACTCGATCTCGCCCATGATGTGCCGCTGGAGGACCCCCTCGACACGGGCCAGGTCATCCGGGTGAATGGCCTCGCTGCGCCACATGCCGGTGTCCGCCCCGGTTTGGGTCGGCTCCTGGCTCGCGTCGGTTCCGAGCAGGCTGTCGGTACCCAGCCGATAGAGTCGATTGAACTTGATGTCCCAGTCCCAGAATTCGTCTCCCGAGCCCCATAGCGCGAGCTTGAGACGTTCTTCGCGCTGCGCGATCTCGGCCATCAGCGCCGATTCCTGGGCGCGCCGTCGAGCGCTGCTGAGCAGGATGCTGGCGATCACCGCCAAGCCCAACAATGCGAACGCGATGAGGGCCGGTACTGTCGCGTACCACGGGCCGGCAACGGACACGGGCAAGTGCAACGCACTATCGGGCCACGTGCCGTCGACGTGTCGCGCCTGCGCGACAAACAGATAGTTTCCAGGCGGCAGATGGGTGTAAGACACTGAGGATGAAGTGCCCGATTCGACCCAGTCCGGATCCAGCCCTTCCATCCGATAGCGGTACCTCAGTTCGCGCCCCATGCCCTGATCGGCAACCCCGAAACCGAGCCGCAACGCTCGGCCATCGGCCGGCACTTCGACTTCCGGAATGCCGCTGAGGCCGACCAGATTCTCTTCGCCATAGCCGATCCTGGCCGAAAGGAGGATCGGTGTGACTTCGATCCCCAGCGATGTGGTGTCCGACGGCGCATCGAAAACATTCAGGCCGCGCACACCACCGAAGGCCAGGGTCCGGTCGGACAGATAGGCAAACGATCCGCCGTTGAACTCGGCATCCTGAAGTCCGTCCTCCAGAACGTACTGGCGAATCCGTCCGGAATCCGGATCGAATTCGAAAATGCCGTTGCTGGACGACAGCCAAAGCCGTCCCTCGCTGTCGCCCAAAATGCCGAAGATGATCAGCGCCGAATAAGGCTCGCGGTTGAGCATGTCGAAGCGCTCGAACGCCACGTCGCCGTCGGGTTGCTCGATCAATCGGCTCAGGCCGGAATGGCTGCCGACCCAGAGGCGGCCCTGTCGATCCTCGAACAGCGCGCGAATGCGATTGCCCGGCAACGACGCAGGATCGTCCGGATCATGATTGAAGCGCAGGAACTTTCCGGTGATCCGGTCGAGCCGGTTGAGGCCGTTGTCGGTAGCCACCCACACCCGTCCGCGGCTGTCCTCCAGGGTCAAATGAACAAGCGAGCTGCTGATCGATTCCGGATCGCCCGGCTCGGGCTGATATCGTCGGGTCAGACCGGTATCCGGAACGAACTCCAGCAGGCCACTGTGATTGCTGCCGATCCACAGGGTACCGTCCTGGCCCAGGGTCATAAATCGCAAAGGCGAGCGCAGCAGTGAACCTTCCGAGCCAACTCGCTCTGCCCTGCCTGCGGCGATATCGAACTTGAGCAGGCCCTTGTGCGAGCTGATCCACAGCGTGTCGCCGGTCCTTACCAGCCCGTGCACCCGCAGTTGCGCCGCTTCGGACCTGTTGTCACCCAGCGCCCGTCCGATGGTTTCATCGAAGCGCTCGAAGCGGCCTTCGTTGGGCCGGTAGCGTTTCAGACCGGTGCCATCGGTGCCGAGCCAGAGCGTGTCCCCATCGGCGAGGACCGCGCGGATGCTGTTGCCGCGAACCAGAGTGCGGTCACCGTCGACGGTGTCCTCGTAGACCAGCTTGAAGCGCGAGCCGACCGGATCGGTCACCGCCACGCCGCGCATCTGCCCACCCGTCCACAGCCGGCCGACCCGATCGACGAAGATCGCTCGTATGCTGTCTTCCGGGAGGCTTCCCGGCAGGCCGGGGACTTCCTGCAGGCGGTCCAGTTCGCGGAAGTCCGACGCCAGCCGAACCATGCCCGAATCGCCAGTGGCCAGCCAGAGAACCCCGGCCGAATCGCGGGCGATCCGGTTAACCTGCTGGCCACGAGGCTCTGCAGGATCGGCCGACCAGACGGTTCGCCGTTCCCCGGTTTGCGGATCGAATAGAACAAGCCCTTGCGCAGTGCCGAGCAGAAATTGCCCGTCGTTGACGATCAGCGACTGCACCGGAAAGCCGGTGATCACGGCCTGGATGCCGTTTTCGGCATCCAGCTCATAAAGCCCCTGATCGGCAGCCAGATAGACCCGCCCGTCGGCCGAATCGACGAGGGCATTGGGCGACAATGGCCCACCGCCCGGCACGCCCAGCGTGGTCGGCGATTGGCCATTGGCCATCCATTGCACGCTGTCTCGCGCGGCGATCCACAACCCCTGATCTTTCTGGTACAGCAAGTCGACTACGCCCGCCCCTGAGCTGGGCGCCGGCACGGCCTCGAAGCGGGAGCTGTTCAGATCGAGGCGGGCCAGATAGCTGGCTTGCATTCCGACCCAGATTTCCCCGGGTTGTCCCGCCGCCAGCGCGGTGATGAAAGTGTCCGGCAGTCCGGAGGCGGCATCCAGCTGGCGATGGAACCTGCGGATCTGTGCGCTGTCGATGCGATGCAGACCGCCCTGGGTCGAGACCCAGATGAAGCCTTCATGGTCTTGAATGATGTCGGTGACGGTTTGCTGGATCAGATCGCCGGGGCGCGTTACCGGCTGAAAAAAGAACTCGCGCTCGGCAGCGGGCGCGCACACGGCATGGAACGCCAAAAATGCGAGGATCAACGTCCGAATCATGATTTGGCCGTGGCGTGGGGGATGGCCTTGGCTTCGATTGGCACCAACCGGCTCCGGTGGCAACTAACAGGACGATGGCCCATCTTAGGCGCACAGCCGCCGGGCAACAAGGTGCCGTTGCCGTGGGGCGCTGGTAAACTCGATTTCCTTCTGAATCGGTGGTGCGACACGCGTGCAATTGCCCGACTACAGTGAGTCCCAGCAGCAGGCCTCGGAGCTGGGTCTGGGGATCGATGCCGCCGAACTGCACGGTGCACTCTGTGGCCTCCTCAGTGGCGGCGGCATCTCGGGACGCGCGACCTGGCTTGGTCAGATTGCGCCGGACTCCGAGCTTCCCGCTCCGGCGCAGGGCAGTGCCCTGGACCGGCTCTTTGAAGCCAGCCGAGCCCAACTGGCCGGCTTCGAGATGGGCCTGCAGTTGCTGATGCCTGGCGATGAGGCGCAGGTGAGCGCGCGTGCCGAAGCGCTTTTGTCGTGGTGTCGGGGTTTCCTGGCGGGCTTCGGCCTGTCCGGCCGCAGCCTGGAGGCGCTCGACCCGGATGCCCGCGAGGCGATTCAGGATATCGGCCATATCGCTGCCTCCCAGCTCGACTACACCGACCCCGAAGAAGACGATTCGGCACTGACAGAGATCATCGAATATGTCCGGATTGCCGCCCAGCTGCTTTACGAGAATTGCGTCGTGGCGCCGCCCCAATTGCCACGCAGTCTGCACTGAGGTGATTCCCGCCGACACGCTGGCGTCGCCCGCGGCATGGCGTGGGGCATCTGCACAGGCGGCTTTACGATGAGTTCGACCCGCGCATCGTCAATTGAGCATGCCAGCGCGGCAGAGGCGGCCAAATTGCGCAATGCCCAGCCGCGCATTGCGCCGCCCGAGTTTGCCCGCCGTCGGCGAAACCTGATGAATGCGGCCGGCGAGGATGCCATCCTGATCCTGGCATCGGCGCCATTGCGCATCCGCAGTCTCGATACCCATTATCCGTTTCGTCAGGACAGCGATTTCTGGTACCTGACCGGGTTCGAGGAGCCGGATGCCGTACTTGTGCTGGTTCCCGGCCGACGGCACGGCGAGACGCTGCTGTTCTGTCGCGACCGCGACCCGGAGAAAGAACGCTGGGACGGTCCGCGCCTGGGGCCGGAGCAGGCCGCCGAGGCGCTGCTGATCGACGATGCCTACCCGATCTCCGATCTGGACGACATTCTTCCGGGCCTGCTGGAGGGCCGCGGGAGAGTCTATTACCACCTTGGGCGGGATCCCGAGTTCGATCTGAAACTCATCGGCTGGGTCAACCGGGTGCGGGCCGAGGTGCGACGTGGCGCCGAGCCGCCGCATGAGTTTCAGGCCCTGGGTCATCTGCTGCATGAGATGCGGCTGTTCAAGAGCAGGGATGAACTCAAGCTCATGCGGCACGTGGCGCGCATTTCAATGCTGGCGCATCGCGAGGCGATGGCGGTGGCGCGGCCGGGTGGATTCGAGTTCGAGGTCGAGGCCGCCCTGCAGTATGCGTTTCGTCGCCACGATTGCCTGCCGGCCTACCAACCCATCGTGGCTGCCGGCCGCAACGGCTGCGTCCTGCATTACGTCGCCAACCGCAGTCGTGTCGGGCAGGGCGACCTGCTGCTGGTCGATGCCGGCGCGGAATATCAAGGTTATGCCGCCGACATCACCCGCACCTATCCGGTCAACGGCCGTTTCAGTCGCGAGCAACGCCAGCTATACCAGTTGGTGCTCGACGCGCAGGAAGCCGCACTCGCCGAGGCCCGTCCGGGCCGGCCCTGGAACGCCGGTCACGATGCGGCAGTCGCCACACTGACCGAGGGAATGCTGCGGCTGGGGCTGCTCAAAGGCACGCTGGAGGATCAACTGGCCAGCCACGGCTACCGACGGTTCTACCCGCACAAGACCGGCCACTGGCTGGGACTGGATGTGCATGATGTCGGCGACTACCGGTTGGCCGGCGCATTCCGGGAGCTGGAGCCGGGCATGGTGTTCACCATCGAGCCGGGCCTGTATGTCCCAGCCGATGATCGCAGCGTGGCGTCGCGCTGGCGCGGTATCGGCATTCGCATCGAGGATGACGTGCTGATCACCCGCCAGGGTCACGAGGTCCTGACCGCCGCGCTGGCGCGCGCACCGGACGAGGTGGAGGCGCTGCTCGCGGGGTGATGGCCCGCGTGCGGTCAACCGGCGGCGAAGGCGTCGCGGGTCAGGTTTTCCGGATCGCCATCGGTGCAGGCCACATCGTCCTCGATGCGCACACCACCGAACGGCCTGAGCCGATCGACCGCCCGCCAGTCGATCCGCGCGGCATCGGGGCTTTCGCGCAGCGGTGCCAACAGGCTGTCGATGAAGTAGATGCCGGGTTCGATGGTGACCACCATTCCGGGCGCCAGGGTCCGGGTCAGCCGCAGATGCGGGTGGCCTTCGGGTCTGGGGATCTCGCCACCGGCAGCGTCGCGCTGAAATCCACCGACATCGTGCACCTGAAGCCCGAGCAGATGCCCAAGACCATGCGGGAAGAAGGCGTGGGTGACGCGCCGGGCGAGCTGGTCCTCGGGCGCCATGCGGACGATGCCGAGCTGCTCCAGCACACCGCCCAGCGCCAGATGCGCAGCCACGTGCAGTGCAGCGTAGTCGACGCCGGCGCGCACCTGATCGACGAGCTTGCGCTGCACGCCGTCGACGGCCTGGATGAGCGACTGGAATTCGCTGTCTTCGTTGCCCCATGTGCGCGTGATGTCGGCGGCATAACCTTGATATTCCGCGCCGGCATCGATCAGCAGCGAGCGGTGGGCTTCGGGCATGTCGGCACTCTGGTGCTGGTAGTGCAGCACCGCGCCGTGCGCATTGAGGGCAACGATGTTTCCGTACGGCAGGTCGAGATCGGTGTGCCCGGTCGCGGTCAGGTAGGCCAGGTGGATGTCGCGCTCGGACGCCCGGTCCAGGAACGCACTTTGCGCGGCGCGATGTCCCCGGACAGCGCGCTTCTGAGCCGCGCGGATGCAGTCCAGCTCATAGTCGGTCTTGACCGCCCGGGCGAAATGCAGACGGGCCAGCAGCTCGGGCGGATTGTTCGGCACCATGCCGGGCAGGCCGGCATCGTGGTCGCCGATGATGGCCACTCGACCGTGTTTCGGCAACAGGGCCGTTGCTTGTTCGGGCGCGGTGATGACGGTGATGTCGAAGTGCTCGGCCCACTCCCCTGACGGCGCCTGCGGTGCCACGTGCCAGTAGTCGTCCGGCTGGTGGTAGGCCAGCCTGGGCCGCTTGCCAGGGGTGAAGGCGATCCAGCCATTGGCGTGATCGGGCAGCGGCAACCACGCGGAGAAATGCGGATTGGCCCGGAACGGATACGGTCGGTCGTCGAGAAAGTGATATTTCTGCGTCCCCGAGGCGATCAGCAGATGATCGAATCCGGTGGCCGAAAGTGCAGCAATAGTGCGTTGTGTCACAGTATGGAGGTGGGCCGGGTAACGGTTCATGGGCTCGATGACATATCGTGTCGGAAACGAAGAGCGTTCTGGGCGGGCAGCGCTTGCGTGCATTGTGACCGATCGGACCGGGGGTTGGCATGAGGGAGAGTGGGCAGGGAACGGACGGGTTCGCGGGACTGCCCTCGCGGAGGTCGGCCACGCTGTTGTGGAGCCTCCTGGCGCTGCTGATCGGCGTCCTGGCCAGCGTGGGGCTGGCACGCTGGCAGCACCTGCACGAGCAACGGATGTCGCGGGAAGTGCTCGAACGCAACACAGAGCGCGCCTTCGATGCCCTGGAATCGCAGGTCCGCACCGCGACACTGGTTGTGCGCGGGGTCCAATCGGTATTCGCCGCCAGCGATGAAGTCACGCCCAGCGAATTCCAGCGAATCTTCGAGATTCTGTCTCCCGGTCAGATGCTGGCCGGCCTCCAGGCGGTCGCCTACAGTCGCCTCGAAGGCGAGTCGGCCAGTGATGGCCCGGTGTTCCGGGTGGAGATGGTGGCCCCGGCCGAGGGAAACGAGGCGCTGTTTGACCTGGACGTGCGCGACCAGCCGGACAATGTGCGGGCGGTCTGGCGCTCGCGCGACGGCGATCAGCCGGTGCTCTCCTCGGCTTTGCCGCTGATCCAGTATCGCGGTGCGCCTGAACCGGTGATGGGCGTGGTCTTGCGTTTGCCGGTCTTTTCGTCCGGACCGGTTCCCCGTACTTTGCGTGAGCGCCGGGCACGGTTTGTCGGGTCGCTGGCCGCTTCGTTTCGACTCGATCAGATGCTTGGGCAGGTCGTCGAGGCAAGCCTCCCGTCCGACGTGGGACTGTCGATCGTCGACGTGAGCGAAGCTCAACCGCAGCCCATTTTCCAGCGGTTCTCATTCGGCTCCGGACAGCCGGAGCAGGGCGCGCAAGGAGTGCAACGCGAGGTCGATGTGGCCACCCGAACCTGGCGATTGTCTGCGACTTTTCCCGAGAATCGATGGATCCCTTCGCCCACCGTATGGGCATTCCTGACCCTGGGTGTGCTCAGCAGCATGCTCCTCGCCACGCTGGTGGCGGCCCTGCTGGGCGGCCGCGAACGAGCCGTCCGATTGGCGGCCAGGATGACCCGAAAGCATCACGAGACCGAGAGCAAATTCAGCACGCTCAACGAATTGTTGCCGGCCCTGGTGCTGCTGGTGGGCTGTAGCGATGGCCGCATTCGGCAGGCCAACCATGCGGCGCGCGACCAGTTGGGCCTGAGCGCCGCCGAACTGGAGGCGGGCCAGGGGCCGTTGCTGTCGGAAATACTGGTCGATTCCGCCTTGGTCGAGCGTTTGGCCGAGTTGCATTCCCGGCGCGATGCGTCACTGGCCGAGCAGAGCACCATCCTGAGAGTCGCCGGCGGTGAGCTGTGGGCGTCACTTTCGGCCGCCGCAGTCGAGGTGTCCGGGGAGCACAGCTGCCTGTTGGTTGCCAACGACATCTCCCCGATGCGCGAGCTCAACGAGCGGCTGCTTTACCAGGCCAGCCACGATGCCTTGACCGGGCTGATCAACCGGTTCAGTTTTGAAACCCGGTTCGACGAGATGATTTCCAGCGTCAATGCCGGCACCCAGGTGGGTGCCTTGCTCTATATCGACCTTGACCAGTTCAAGATCATCAACGACACCTGCGGCCATTTTGCCGGCGACCAACTGCTGGCCGAGCTGGGCAGCCGGTTGAAGTCGAGCATCAAACCGGGCGATGTGCTGGCCAGGCTGGGCGGCGACGAGTTCGGCATCCTGCTGGTCGACGTCGATGCCGATCAGGCGATGGCGGTCGCCGAGCGGGCGCGATCGGCGATCGACGGATTCGTTTTTTCCTGGGAGCAACGCACCTTCGCCGTCAGCGCGAGCATTGGCGTGGTGTTGATCGACCAGCCCGGTGTGAGCCGGCGCGAGCTGCTCGCCAATGCCGATACGGCGTGTTACATGGCCAAGGAGCGCGGACGGAATCGCAGTCACCTGTTTCAGGACAGCGATCGCGATACCGCGCAAAGGAAATCGGAGATGGAGTGGGCTGCGCGCCTGCGCCAGGCGCTGGCCGAGCAGCGCTTCGTGCTCGACTATCAGGAGCTCAGCTATCTCAAGCCAACCCGCAACCCGGAAGGCGCGCATTTCGAACTCCTGGTTCGGCTGATCGACGAAGACGGCGTCGAGGTGCCGCCCGGCGCGTTCATCCCCGCTGCCGAGCGCTTCGGCCTGATGCCCTTGATCGACCGGTGGGTAGTCGACATGGCGCTGGCGCATTTCGACCGACTGCATCCGTCCGGCACCGAAGCGGGCCTGTGCGCGATCAACCTGTCGGGTGCCACGGTGGACGACGAGAGTTTCGCCGAGCATGTCATCCAGTTGCTCGATCGACACCAGATTCCCGCGCACAAACTGTGCTTCGAGATCACCGAGACCGTCGCGGTCAGCAATGTCGCGCGCGTGGTGCGCTTCATGCAGCGGCTGCGGCTTCGCGGCGTGCGGTTTTCGCTTGACGACTTCGGCTCGGGCATGGCCTCGTTCGGCTATCTGAAGAGCCTGCCGGTCGACATTCTGAAGATCGACGGCAGTTTCATCCGCGATATCGAGAGCGATCCCGCCGACTACTCCATCGTCCGGGCGGTCACCGACATCGGCCATCAGATGGGCCTGGTCGTCGTCGCCGAATGGGTGGGGTCGGCGCGCACGACGGAACTGCTGCGCGGCATCGGGGTGGATTACGGGCAGGGCTTTGCCATTCACAAGCCCGAGCGAACGCCGCTGCACCGGGAAGGCGCGTTCAGTCCCTAGCCTGTTGGCAGGAAGGGCCTCGATCGACCCGTTCGGTTTGCGTGGGCGTGCGCATCAATCTGAGCCGTTTTGCCATCGCTTCGGTGAGGTACAGCCGGTCCTCGTGGTCGAGCAGAAGCGCACAACCCAGCCCCATCGAGGCGGTCAGCTCGGCGAAGCCATCGGGCCCGGCGATAAACAGCGCCGTGGCGGCGGCATCGGCGGTGACCGGGTCCGCGTGCAGCACGGCCACCCCCGCGCTTCGCGTGGCCGGCACCCCGGTGCGCGGATCGAGAATGTGCGGCCAGCGCGCGCCATCCGGGCTCTCGCCATAGCGTTGGTAGCCTCCCGAGGAGAACAGCGACTCGCCATCGTGAAGGTTCAGCCACCCCAGCGCGGCGTCCGGGGCTGCGCCAAGCGGGTCGCGGACTGCAATCCGCCAAGGCCGGTCGCCGGCCTGACCGAGAGCCAGCACGTCGCCACCCAGGCCGATCAGCGCGTGCCGGATGTCGTGATCGGCCAGGATCTTCGCCACCTGCGCGACAGCCAGCCCCTCGGCGACCGCCGCCAGGTCCAGCTGTGCGCGGGGATTTCGGCTGGACAACCGGTTTCCGTCGATGGAGACATCGCTCATTCGCGGCCGTTCGGACAACCAGGCGGCGACTTCGGAGGCATCGGGCGGCGGGTCGAGGATCGGGAACTCGCTGCGATGGAAACCCCACAGTGCGACCAGGCCGCCGATTGTCGGGTCGAACAAGCCATCGCTGTCGCTGACCAGCGGAGCGGCACGGTTCAGTGCGTGGACGATCGAGGCTGTCGCCGTGGCCGATTCGCCACGCGCGAGAGCGGCGTTGATGCGGACCAGGTCGGAGTCTTCCCAGGCATGCCACTCGCGGTGCAGCAGGGTGAGGCGATGTCCGGCCTCGGCCAGCGCCGCCTCGCCCTGCACGCGATCGACCCCGCGCAGCTCGATGTGCGCACGGGTGCCGAATACCCAGAGCGTTTCATGGATCGGCGGCGGGGCGCAGCCGGCGGCGGGAATCGAAAGGCCCAGCGCGAGTAGCCACGCGAGGCCGACGCGCAACCGGCTTTTGCCGCGGGCGGGCACCGGCTGGACCAGACTCAATCGCGTGCGCGCTCCAGCTCCGGCGACTCGGCCCACAGCCGGAGAAAATCGCTGTCGGGCTGGCTGATGTCGATGAACCGCATGCCATTCCAGAAGTTGCCGGGTGCGCTTGCCTCGCTGGACCACAGTTGCTGCGCGCCGGCGACGATGGTGCGCTCCCGCCCGCCGCGATCGAGGAGAACGAACTGAACCTGATACAGCGCCTCTTCCGGCAGCGCGTCATTGGACATCAACAGCAGCCCCGAGGCCGACAGGTTGCTCAATCGGCCAAGCGAGGCATCGGTCATGGTGTCGATCACGTCGATGGCATGCGCGACCGATCGACGTGTTGCGCGGCGCGATTCCTGGCTCAAGGCCCGGCTCCGGCGTCGGGATCCCGTCCGGCGAACGATCGCAACGCGCCCATGATCGCGCCCCAAGCGCGGTCGATCAGTGTGCCCTTGTCGGTCTGCACGATTTCCGCTTTGCCGGCGGCCATCGCGCGGGCCAGCCAATCAAGCGTGTGCTCGCCGACCCGCTGCCCGCGATGATTGACGAACAGGGCGTGGCCGGTCACGGTGCTGTACCAGGACATGCGCCGGCGGACCCGCTTGTCGCCCTGGCCAAGCACGAATTCGAACCATGTGCCGAACGGCAGCTGCTTGATCTGCTCCATCGACTGCATTTCGACATCGGTCAGCGGGGGAAGCTTTTTTTCGGAACTGTCCTGGTCCGCAGCGTTGCGGCCGAGCCGGGTGCGGGCCTTGAGCCGTAGCGCCAATTCGGTTCGCGAGGCCGCGTCGTCGGAGGCGTCGGCTTCTTCCTTCCGTACCAGACGCCGGGCGATCGCTTCCGCGTCTTCATTGTGATAACCGACATGGGCCAGCGAGCGGGCCACTTCTTCTTCCACTACGACGGATTCCTCGGCGGACAACGCTTCGCCGGAGCCGTCCTCGGCCAGCGATGCGGTAATCAGCCGCTCGGCGAGCGCCATCTGATGGGCGAACTCTTCCGACTCCTCGCCGTGGCGAAGCAGGGTCAGGGCCAGCACGTCGGCCCAGGCCTGAGTCAGCAGGGTGCGGACGAACTGCGGGACCTTGCGTTTGGCGAGTTTCTCGCTGATCGCCTCGCTCGCCCGCTTCTGGGACAACGCCAGCCGCTCCTTGCCCCGCGCTGCTTCGACATGCCGTCGCTCGGCGGTCTCGGCCCGGCGCACTGCGGCCTGTACCTGCTGCCCCAGATCCTGTTGCAGCGATTCGAACACCGCCGGGTCGCCGTTGAATTCGGTCACCGCCCGGTCGACCAGGAGCTGCATCTTCTCGATCAATGTGCGATCGGTTTCCTCATCGCCAAGCCACTGCGCGCCGGTCTCGGCGATCGTGTTGAGCATTTGCCGGGCCGGATGCTGGGTCCGCGTGAAGAATCCGGCATCATCCATCGCCACGCGCAGCAGCGGCACCTGCAAACGGCTCAGCAGCGCCGAGGCGGGGCTGTTGGGCCGGACATCGCGCATGATGTGCTCGAACAGCATGCCTACCAGCTCGATCGAATCGGAATCGGCCTCGGGCAATTGTGCGGCCTCTCCGTCCGGGGAGATCATGCGCAGTTGCATCAGCAGGTCTTCCTTGATCTTTCTGACCGGCCGAGCGCCGATCGGATCGCCGGGTTCGCCGTTCGGAATCGGCCGCTGCTGCAGAACACCCAGTACCGAACGCACGTCTTCCGGACTTGCGACCCGGGCACTTTCCTTGGCCGGACTCGCCTCGCCCTGGCCGAGTTTCGCAAGCAATTGCCGGCGGCTTGCCAGCAGGTTGCGCAACAGCGAAAACATTTCCTCCGAAGGCGGCTCGGACTCGGCGGCATTGGTGGTGGCCTCACCCGGCCACTGGGTACGGGGGTGGATGGCGCGCCGTTCGGCACCGAGCGGCGGCGGCCCCTTTCTTGGCTCGTTGTCACGCATTTGAGCTCTCCCGGCCTCGCCTGATTCCAGTAAAGGGGCAATCCCGTCGTCACGTCGTCTCCGGGGCGCGCCTGCGGAACTGGTTCGGTCGCCGGGTTTGATACGGATGGGAACGAAGGTGAGTCGGGGCAGAACGTCCTCGGCGATGAGGAAGGAGTTGATGGCCTCGACGAAGGCTGGAAACTGCGGCAGGCCCATGCGTTCGAAGCTGCGGAAAAGCAGTGCGCGATTCTGGGTGGTCAAATCCAGGCACTCGGTCGCCCTGCCGAACAGCTCGCAGAGTCGATGCGGACCCACCGGGATGTGTTCGGGTTCGAAGGCGGGCTTGCCGGCAAGCACACCGAATCGCTGGCCGAGCAACCACAGCGGCAGGCTGGCGCGACTCTCGGCGCGGCTGGCGACCTCGCGCAACACGGTTCTCTCGTCCATCGCACCATGTTCGAGCAATGCAAGCTCGCCGGAGCGCCAGGCCTGTTCGCCCGCGTCCGCAGGCGTGCGACCATCGCGAATCGAAGCCAGCGCCGCCTCGAGGCCGATCATGAACCGCGGCACGATATCGCTTCGGCCGCGTTTGACATTGCGCAGCGATTCGAAACAGGCGAGCTGGACTTCGTTGCTGTGGGCCTGCTCGGCCATCTTGAACAACTGCTGTTCGAAGTCGTTCAGGGACGCTTCGACGTCCCGGTCGAGCTGGTCGGCGGCGTACTCCAGCACGCCCTCAAGCAACCGACGCACGCGGCGCGGGAAATGCCGGGAAGCCAACGTCGGCGGCGGACCGCCGGATTTCGACTGCGAGGGTTTGGCCGTTACGGGCATCTGGACTCCGATTCACTGCCGCCGCGTATGCGCTCACCCGATTCTAACAGTATGTCCGGCGCAAGCCGGCAAATACCCCCGGGCCGATCTGTGCGGTCCCGGGGAGCCTGTCGGAATGAGGGCTTTTGCCGGGGCGGCAATGCCAGCGCCGCCTGCCGTGGCTCAGCGCCCCGGCTGCCAGTGCAGCGCGACCAGCAGGTTGCGGCCCGGCGTGTTGAAACCGCTGGCCAGCTGGTAATCCCGATCGGTCAGGTTTTCCAGTCGCGCCTGGACCTGCCAGTCGGGGGCCGGCGACCAGGTCGCGCGCAGGTGAAGCAGCGCATAGCCGCCGAGACGGCCGTCGAAGTCGCGCCGGCTACTCGACTGGTCAGCGTCGACGCCCAGGCCGAAGGTGTCCGAGACCCGCCAGTCCAGCCCGCTGCTGAGCCGACGCTGCGGGCGGCGAAGCAGGGCCAGGCCGGTATCGCGGTCTTCGGCATCCTGCACGGTCAGCGCGTTACGCCCAACGAGCACGCCAGCCTGCCAGCGATGTTCGATCTCCAGGCCGCGCGTGCGGGCGCGGTCGATGTTGACCGCCTGAAACTGCGGGCCATCGAAGGAAATCTGATCGCGCACCCGGTTGTCGAACGCGCTCAGCGCGATGCGCTGCTCGCCCAGCTCGATATCCAGCCCCAGCTCCAGGCTGCGCGAGCGTTCCGGGTCGAGGTCGGGATTGCCGGCGAACAGTCCACCAAACCCCGGTGAATACAGCTCGTTGAAATTCGGCGCACGAAAGCCTTCGCCCCAACTCGCGCGCAGCTTCGCCCAGTCGGCCGGGCGCCAGCCCAGGGCCAGGCTGGCGGTGGATTCGCCGCCGAACTGACTGTTGTCGTCGTAGCGCAGCGCCGACTGCCATTCGATGCCGCGCAGTGCGCCGGTGGCCGAAACGAAGCCGGCCAGATTGCGCCGACTGCGATCGATAAGCGGGTCGGAAAATGCCGACAGTGAGCGGCCTTCCTCGCGCTGCCAGCTCAGCCCGGCGGTGGCCGTGGCGGCTGGAAGATCAATGCTGTGCAGCCAGTCGAGGTTGTTGCGTCGGCTTTCGAAGCGGCTGTCGAAGGCGGCGGTTTCCAGGTCTTCGCGGGCATGGCCATAGCCCAGTCGGTGCTGCCAATTGCGCCCCAGCGCCCCGGTCAGCGTCGCACCGCCGGAAATATTGCGCGCTTCGCTCCGGCCCTGATCGAACTCGACATCGGCATCGCTGCCGAAGCCGGCAATCTCCAGCGTCTGACTGCCCAGCGCCAGGTGCCCGCGTGCGCTGGCATGGCGCTGCCAGTAGCCATCGTTGTCAGGATCATGGCCAAAAGCCGTCGGGCCAGTGGCGGAAAACCCATCCAACCGGCGATAGCCGGCACTGGCGGCGAATGCGCCGCTCTCGCCCACCGTCCCGAAGCTGCCCTGCGTTTCCGCGCGCCCCCAGCGCCCGGCCCGAAGGCTGGCCGACGGCCCCACCGCGTCGCGGGTGAAGATATGGATCACCCCGCCGATCGCATCCGAACCCCACAGCGCGGCGCGCGGGCCACGCACGATTTCGATCCGTTCGATCTGATCCGGCGGCAGATGCGCCAGATCGATCAGGCCCTGGCCGGTGGCGTTGACCCGGATGCCGTCGATCAGGATCAGGGTCTGGTTGGAGTTCGCCCCGCGCACAAACAGCGTCGAGCTCGAGCCTGGCCCGCCGGTGCGCGAGACATCGATACCGGCCTGACGGCCGAGCAAGTCGATCAGGTCGGGCGCCTGGCTGGCGGCGATCTCGGCCCGGGTCAGAACGGTGACCGAGGCCAGCACGGTGTCCACGGTCTGTGCGTGCCGGCTGGCGGTCACCACCACTTCAGGCTGCCGGGCCGGCGCCTCCCGGGCACCAGTGGATAGGGGAACAAAGACCAGCGACGCGGCCATCGCGGCCACGGAAAAACAACGATGAATGCGATTCAAGGCAACCTCCAACGCTCACCCGCGAAAGGAAAGCGCGCACGGAGGTAGAGACGAAAACGCGCCGGCCAGCGGTCGCGATTTCGCGACGTCGCCCACCGCAACGCGCCAGTCATGCCGAGGGCCGGTCTCCGGACTTGCAGCGAAGGCTGTCGCCTTGCGTCCACCGCCTTCCCAGGCGAACCCAGTGGCATGTGGTGGACTACAGCTGCTTACCGTTGCGGGGGCAGTGCCGGACTCTCACCGGCTTCCCGAGCACCCAGGGCAGTGACAGTGTAGGTGAAGACCCGATCAAGGGAAACCGTGTGCTGTCAGTTTTCGCGTTCAGCGTCGACCGACTCGATCTGGCCGGTGGCATCGACCCGCACAGTGATCAGTATCGGGCTGCAGCACACCTGGCAATCCTCGGTGTACTGGCAATCGCCCCCGGAAGCATCGATCAGTGTGTCGAGCGGCTCGCCGCACCAGGGACAGTAGAGCGACCACTCGTTCAGCATGGACTCGTCTTCGGACACGGCGAATCAGAGAAACAGCTGGATAAGGTCGTTGTTGAAGCGCAGCCCGGACTCGGTCGGGCGTACATGGTCGGCCGCGGCTGCCAGCCAGCCTTCGCCGATGGCTTGCGCCAACGGCCCGGCGATGGCGCTGCGGTCGAGTCCGGTACGCGCTTCGAACTGGCTCAGGGTAAAGCCCTCGCGCAGACGCAGGGCGTTGAGCATGAATTCGAACGGACGCTGATCGGCGGGGATCGGCGTGTCGGAGGCGATGCGCAGATCACTGGCGGCGCGGGCCAGGTAGTCGGTCGGGTGCTTGCGTTTGGCCCGGCGCAGAATCTCGCCGGTGCTGCCCTGAGTGATCTTGCCGTGGGCGCCGGCGCCGATACCCAGGTAATCGCCGAACTGCCAATAGTTGAGATTGTGCCGGCACTGCCGATCCGGACGAGCGTAGGCGGAAATCTCGTAGTGCCGGTAGCCGGCGTCGCGCAGCCGGGACTGGCAGGCCGACTGCATCGCCCAGGCCAGGTCGTCGTCGGGCAGGTTGGCCGGCGGCCGGGCATGGAACACCGTGTTCGGTTCCAGGCTGAGCTGGTAGTGACTGATGTGCGTCGGCTCCAGCGCCAAGGCGGCCTCGATGTCGGCCTCGGCCATCGCCAGGGACTGGCCGGGCAGGGCGTACATCAGGTCGAGGTTGAAATCATCGAAGCCGTCCTCGCGCGCCAGCGCCACCGCCCGGCGCGCCTCGGCGCTGTCATGGATGCGGCCCAGCCGCTGCAGGCAGCCATCGTCGAAACTCTGGATGCCGAAGCTGATCCGGTTGACGCCGGCCTCCCGATAGCCCTTGAATCGCCCGTGTTCCGCCGTTCCGGGGTTGGTCTCCAGGGTGATCTCCAGGCCCGGCGCAAAGCGCAGCAGGGCGCCTGCGCGATCGAGAAAATTGCCGATCGCCTCGGGTGGGAACAGGCTGGGCGTGCCACCGCCGAAAAAAATGCTGCCGATTACCCGGCCCCAGACCAGCGGCAGGTCCTGTTCGAGATCGGCGATCAGCGCGTCGGTGTACGCCGCAATCGGCAGCACGCCCTTGACCCCGTGCGAGTTGAAATCGCAATACGGGCACTTGCGAACGCACCACGGAAGGTGGACGTACAGCGACAGCGGCGGCGGACTGGCAATCGCCTCGGGCGTCGTCGGGGCGATGCGATCGGCAGTGTGGGCGGAAGCAGTCATGGCGATGCCGTCACAGGCCGCGCAGTCGCTCGCGAAGCTGAGCCAGCGCCCGGCCGCGATGGCTCAGGCGGTGTTTGAGCGCCGGGTCCATCTCGGCTGCGGCAAGGCCCTGGTCGGGGTCGAGAAACACCGGATCGTAGCCGAAGCCGCCGGTGCCGCGCGGCGCCTCCAGCACCAGGCCCGGCCAGACGCCTTCGGCGATCAGCGGCTGCGGATCCTCCGCCGAACGCAGCAGCACGATCACTGCGTAGAAATGCGCGGTGCGCGCCGCTGGCGGCACCTCGCGCAGGGCGTCCAGCAGTTTGGCGATGTTCGCCGCGTGGTCGCCATGCCGTCCGGCATAGCGGGCGCTGTACAGGCCGGGCGCACCGTCGAGCGCATCGACCAGCAGACCGGAATCGTCGGCCAGCGCCGGAAGGCCGGTCGCCAGACAGGCGTGGCGCGCCTTGAGCAGGGCGTTTTCGACGAAGGTGCTGGCGGTTTCCTCGGCGTCCTCGACGCCAAATTCGGCCTGGGCGTGCAGGTCGATATCCAGATCCGACAGCAGCGCGCGCAGCTCATCGAGCTTGCCGGCGTTGCCGCTGGCCAGCACCAGTTTCACGCGATTGGCTCGATCAGATCCCAGCGGTTGCCGTACAGGTCTTCGAACACCGCCACGGTGCCGTAGACCTCGTGGCGCGGGTGCTCAACGAAGTGCACGCCGCGCGCGGTCATCGCCGCGAAATCGCGCTGGAAGTCGTCGGTGTGCAGGAAAAACCCGACCCGCCCGCCGGCGTGATGCCCGATGGCGGCGCGCTGCACGTCGGTGACCGCGCGGGCCAGCAGCAGCGAGGTTTCCCGTGAGCCGGGCGGGTTGACCCGCACCCAGCGCTTGCCGTTGCCCTGGTCGGTGTCCTCGGCCAGCACGAAGCCGAGCACCCGGGTGTAGTAATCGATGGCGCGATCATAGTCGTCGACCACCACGGCAACCGATGCCAGTATCTGGCTCACAGGCCCAGCGCCGCCCGCTGCGCCGCGACCAGTTCGGCCACGCCCTTGCCGGCCAGGTCGAGCAGGGCGTTCAACTCCTCGCGCCGGAAGGCATGGCCTTCGGCGGTGCCCTGCACCTCGATGAAGCCGCCGCCGTCGTTCATCACCACGTTCATGTCGGTGTCGCAGTCGCTGTCTTCGGCATAATCGAGGTCGAGCACCGGGGTGCCGCGATAAATGCCGACCGAAATCGCCGCGATGGCGCCGTGGATCGGATCGCGCTCGATCTGCCGGCGCTTGAGCAGCCAGCTCACCGCATCGGCCAGCGCCACATAGGCGCCGGTGATGGCGGCGGTGCGGGTGCCGCCATCAGCCTGAAGCACATCGCAGTCGAGCGTGATGGTGCGCTCACCGAGCGCTTCCAGGTCGATGCAGGCGCGCAGCGAGCGACCGATCAGGCGCTGGATTTCCAGCGTGCGACCGCCTTGTTTGCCGGATGCCGCTTCACGCCCTCCACGGGTGTGGGTGGCGCGCGGCAACATGCCGTATTCGGCAGTCACCCAACCCTGGCCCTTGCCGCGAAGAAAACCCGGCACGCGGTTCTCCACGCTGGCGGTACACAGCACGCGCGTGTCGCCGAAGGCGATCAGCACCGAGCCCTCGGCATGGCGGGTGTGGCCGCGTTCGATCGAAACCGGGCGCAGTGCGTCCGGGGCGCGTCCGCTTGGGCGGACAATGGCGGCGGTGTCGGACATGCGATTTCCTGTCGATGGCACAAAAGCTTACCATTCGCCCTTCGACAAACCCGAGCCTCGCTGATGATCCGCAGCATGACCGCCTTCGCCAGCGCCGAGCGCGCCACCCGTTTCGGCGTGTTGGCCTGCGAGATGCGCGCGGTCAATCACCGTTACCTTGAACTCGGCGTGCGCTTACCCGACGAACTGCGCGCGCTGGAGCCGGCGCTGCGCGAGCGGGTCGGCGCCCGGGTGCTGCGCGGCAAGGTGGATGTCGCCTTCCGGTTTCGGCCGGCTGCCGGCAGCGGCGCCGAACTTCGGGTCGATGAGGCGCTGCTGGCCCGGCTTGCCGAACTGGCGCAGTCGACCGCCAGCCGGTTTCCCGGTCAACGCGTCGAGTTCACCGAGCTGCTGCGCTTTCCGGGCGTCATGGAAGAGGTCGAGCTGGATCGCGAAGGCCTGCATGCCGAAGCCTTGGCGCTGCTGGAAGAGACCATTTCGGAATTCCTCGATGCCCGCGGTCGCGAGGGCGGCAAGTTGGCTAAGGGAATGCTCGACCGACTCGACGGGATCGCCGCCCAGGCCCAGGCCGTTCGCGGCTGGCTGCCGGATATCCGGGCTGGCCTGCGCCAGCGCCTGGAGGCTCGGCTGGCCGATGTCCGCCAGACCCTGGATCCCGGCCGTCTGGAGCAGGAGCTGGTGCTCTGGCTTCAGAAGCTGGACGTGGACGAGGAACTGGACCGGCTCGATGCCCATGTCAGCGAGGCCCGGCGCGTGCTGGCGCTGGACGAAGCAGTGGGTCGGCGCATGGATTTTCTGATGCAGGAATTCAACCGGGAGGCCAACACGCTCGGTTCCAAGTCGGTCGACCCGCGCACCTCCCAGGCCGCCGTGGAATTGAAGGTGCTCATCGAGCAGCTGCGCGAACAGGTGCAGAACATTGAATAGCCGGGAATGGGGAATGGGGAATGGGGAATCGGCGGAGGATGTCGCCGTGATCGATTGCGGGCGCCCGGCTTTCCCGATTCCCGATTCCCGATTCCCGATTCCCGGCCCCGTTCCCGGCCCCGTTCCCGGCCCCAGCGCATGAACGGCAGCCTGTTCATCGTTGCGGCGCCGTCGGGGGCGGGCAAGTCGAGTCTGGTCAATGCCCTGCTGGCCCGCGTTGCGGGGATTCGGTTGTCGGTCTCGACCACCACCCGGGCGCCCCGCCCCGGCGAAAGCGAGGGCGAGCACTACCACTTCACCGATGTCGAGACCTTCGAGCGCGAGATGGCGGGCGGTCAGTTTCTCGAACACGCCAAGGTGCACGGCAATCTGTACGGCACCCGGCGCTCGGCGGTTGAGCCGATTCTGGCAGCCGGCGACGACGTGTTGCTCGAAATCGACTGGCAAGGCGCGCGGCAGATCCGCGCCGCCATGCCCGACTGCGTTTCGGTGTTCATCCTGCCGCCCTCGCGCACCGAGCTGGAACGCCGCCTGCGGGCCCGCGCGCAGGACAGCGAGGCGACCATCGCCCGCCGCCTGGCGGCTGCGCGCGAGGAAATCGAGCACTGTGGCGAGTTCGATTATCTGATCGTCAACGACCGTTTCGAGGACGCGCTCGACGACCTGACCCACATCTTCCTGGCCCGCCGTCTGCGCCAGTCGGTGCAGCGCGACCGCCACGCCGGGCTGCTGGCCGCGCTGCAGGGTTGAGCTGGCGCCGGCCAGGTTTCGGCGGCTTTCCGACGCCGTGCGCCGGCCGACCCGTCCTGAACAGACTGCCCTCGACCGATCCCAGGCGTTTGCTGTCGGAGGGCGCTCGCGCTATGCTTATGCGCTTGACTTGAGCAAGTTGCTTAGGCAACGGAGAACAGAATGGCCCGTATTACCGTCGAAGACTGCCTTGAAGTGGTCGACAACCGTTTCGAGCTGGTCATGATGGCCGCCAAACGCGCCCGCCAGCTGGCCAAGGGCGTGGCTCCGGCGATCGAGTCCGACAGCGAGGACAAACCCACCGTCCTGGCGCTGCGCGAGATCGCCGCGCGGCGTATCGATCAGAGCACCATCGACCGCATCGAGCAGTCCGAACGCGAACGCGCCGAGCGCGAGGCGCTGGAGTGGGCGGCGGCGGAAATCGTCGACGACGACAAGCTCGGCGACGAGTGATTTTTCCGGCGGCCATTGGCCGCTCCCGGTGCATTGCCCCGCCGCCGGTCAAGCCAGTCGCCAGGCCCCGCCCAAGCGCTTGCTGAATGCCCGGTCTCCGGCTGGTATCCACCGACTTCTGAACGATTGCCCAGTTGCGCCGCGCCGCGTACGCTGGAGCCATGTCCACCGCTGAAGCTTCCCCCGACCAACACGCCACCGTTGGCGCCAAGGCGCTACCGCCGTATGTGCGTGCGCTGGAAGCGAAGCTGGGCGAATTCCTGCCAGCCGCGCAAGTCGCCAGGGTGCGCCGCGCCTATCTGATCGCGGCCGAGGCGCATGCCGGGCAGACCCGGAAGTCCGGTGAGGCTTACATTACCCATCCGGTCGCGGTGGCGGCGATTCTGTCCGAGCTGCGCCTCGACCCCGAGGCGCTGTGCGCGGCGATCCTGCACGATGCGCTGGAAGACACTTCACTGAGTCGTTCGACCATCGAACGCGAGTTCGGCGGCGATGTCGCCGACTTGGTCGACGGCGTCACCAAGCTCGACAAGTTGCAATTCGGCAGCCGGCAGGAAGCCACCGCCGAAAGTTTTCGCAAGATGATGCTGGCGATGGCCCGCGATCTGCGGGTGATTCTGATCAAGCTCGCCGACCGGCTGCACAACATGCGCACGCTGGATGCGATGGAGACCGATGCGCGCCGGCGGATCGCATCGGAAACGCTGGAAATCTACGCCCCTATCGCGCAGCGTCTGGGCATGAACAAGCTCAAGGCAGAGCTGCAGGATCTCGGTTTTCGCGCGCTCTACCCGCGACGCTATGCGGTGATCGGCAAGCGCATTCGCGCCCAACCGGTGATGCGGCGCGAGGCGATGGTCAAGATCGAGGCGCAGCTGGCCCAGAAGCTGGCCCAGGAGGGTCTGGAGTTCCGTGTGGTGGGGAGGGTCAAGTCGCCCTGGAGCATCTTCAACAAGATGCGCGGGGAAACCAAGACCTTCGAGCAGGTGATGGACGTGTTCGGATTTCGGGTGGTGGTGAGCAATGTGATGCAGTGCTATCACGCACTCGGCGCCGTGCATTCGCTGTTCAAGCCGGTCGATGGCCGGTTTCGCGATTTCATCGCCATCCCCAAGGCCAACGGCTACCAGTCCCTGCACACGGTGCTGTTCAGCCCGTACGGCTCGCCGATCGAAGTGCAGATCCGCACCGAGGAGATGGATCTGATTGCCGAGCGCGGCGTCGCCGCGCATTGGAGCTACAAGACCGGCGAGGGTGGCAACAGCGCACAGGTGCGGGCGCAGGACTGGGTGCGCAGCCTGATGGACTCGCAGCAGACGGCCGGCTCGTCGCTCGAGTTCGTTGAAAACGTCAAGATCGACCTGTTCCCGGACGAGGTCTATGTATTTTCGCCCAAGGGCGACATTCTTGCCCTCCCGCGCAACTCGACCGTGCTCGATTTTGCCTACGCAGTGCACACCGATGTCGGCAACCACGCCGTCACCTCGCGCATCGACGGCAAGCTGATGCCGCTGCGCAGCCGGCTGGAGTCGGGGCAGACCATCGAAGTCGTCACGGCGCCCTCGGCGGCGCCCGATCCGCACTGGCTGGAGTTCGTCAGTACCAGCAAGGCGCGTACCGCGATCCGCCACTTCCTCAAGCGGCTGGAGCACGAGGATGCGGTCGAATTGGGTCATCGCATGCTCGACCGCGCCATGGAACAACTCGGCAAGCCGCTGGAGCAGGTGCCGTCGCGTCGGCTGGATCGTTACCTCTCGCAGCACCGTTACCGGCGGCTGGAAGAACTGCTGGCCGACATCGCGCTGGGCAACCGCATGCCGGCGCAGGTGGCACGCGAACTGTCGCGCAGTCGCCAGGACGCCAAGCCGCAGGCCGACGCCCATCCCGAAAAGATTCTGATCAGCGGTACCGAACGCGGCGTGCTCACCTTCGGTGCCTGCTGCCGACCGATTCCAGGCGACGAGATCATGGGTTATCTCACCGCCGGCAAGGGCGTGGTGGTGCACCGGGTCGAGTGCCGGCACGTGCCGGAGTACCGGCGCTCGCCCGAGCGCTGCGTGGAGATCGCCTGGGACAGGCAGGTGCAGGGCGATTACCGCGCCGGGCTCAAGGTGCAGGTGCAGAACAAGCCCGGCGTGCTGGCCCAGGTGGCGGCGGCGATCGGCGCCGCAGGCTCGAATATCGAGACCGTCGAGTACCGCGAGCGCGACGTCAGCGCGGCGGTGATGGATTTCGTCATCGAGGTGCGCGACCGCCGGCACCTGGCCGAGGTGATCCGACGCATCCGCAGGCTGAGCGTTGCCAGCGGCGTACAGCGGCTCTAGCCCGACAGCCTTGCGCGGAGACATCGCCCCACCCCTCTCGGCCGCGCCCACCTCACTGCGGGCGCCGCCGGCTACAATCCGGATCTCTCTTCCCGCGAGCGAATCGATATGAACCGACAGGCATTGCACACCGAAAACGCACCCGCCGCCATCGGCCCCTATTCGCAGGCGGTACGCTGCGGCAACACGCTGTACTGCTCGGGGCAGATTCCGCTCGATCCGGCGACCATGGAGCTGGTCGAAGGCGACGTCACTGTTCAGGCCCGACGGGTATTCGACAACCTTACCGCCGTGCTCGCCGCCGCCGATTCCACGCTCGACCACATCGCCCGGCTGGGCATCTTCCTGACCGATCTGGGCGACTTTGCGGCGGTCAACGCGGTGATGGCGGAGTATTTCAACCAACCGTATCCGGCGCGCTCCACCATCGAAGTGTCGGCGCTGCCGCGCGGCGCCCGAGTCGAAGTCGACGCCATTGCCGTGCTCGACTGAGCCGGCCGGTCGGTGGCGCAACCGATGGCTGGTGGCCGCCCGGTCAATTTGGCCCAGGACGCCGCGCAGGCCCTGACCACGCTGTCCGGCGTCGGCCCGAAGCTGGCGCAGAAGCTGGCTTCGCGCGGGCTGTGCAGCGTACAGGACGTCTGGCTGCACCTGCCGCGCCGCTACGAAGACCGCACCCGGCTCACTCCGGTCGCCGAATTGGTGCCCGGCCAGTCGGCGCAAGTCGAAGGACGAATCGAGGCGGTGGAGCGCGGTTTCCGCTACCGGCCGATGCTGCGGGTGGCGATCGGCGACGATTCGTCGGCCACGCTGGTGTTGCGGTTCTTTCACTTTCGGGCCAATCAGGCGGCGCAGTTTCAGCCGGGACGGCGGATCCGGGTGTTCGGCCAGGCCCGTCCCGGCCAGTTCGGCCTGGAGATGGTGCATCCCAGCTACAACCTGTTGGCCGAAGGCAGCAGCACGGAACTGAGTCAGCGTCTGACACCGGTCTATCCGCAGATCGAGGGCGTTGGCCCGGCGGTGATCGCCCGTGTGGTGGCTCAGGCACTGGAGCGCCTGCCGGATACCGACGAGCTGGAACTACTGCCCGAGCCGGTTCGTGCCGGCCTGGGCATGCCGGCGTTGGGGCCGGCCTTGAAGTATCTGCACCGTCCGCCGGCCGACGCCGATGTCGAGCGCCTTGCGCTGGGCATCCATCCGGCGCAGCGCCGGCTGGCCTTCGAGGAACTGCTGGCCCATCACCTCAGCCTGCGCCGTCAGCGCATCGCGGTGCTGGCGCGCGGCGCGCTGCCGATCACCGGGCCCGGCCGGTTGGCCGCGGCGCTGCGTGAGGCGCTGCCGTTTGCGCTCACCGGCGCGCAGCAGCGGGTATTCGAGCAGGTGCGAGCCGATCTGGCTGCCAGTAACCCGATGCAACGACTGGTGCAGGGCGATGTCGGTTCGGGCAAGACCGTGGTCGCTGCGCTGGCGGCGGCGATGGCGGTCGAGGCGGGCTTCAGCGTTGCCTTCGCTGCGCCGACCGAACTGCTGGCCGAACAGCATCTGGTCAGTCTTCGCACCTGGTTCGCCCCATTGGGGGTTGATGTCGCCTGGCTGGCCGGCAAGGTGACCGGCAAGGCGCGCGCCCGCGCGCTGGCCGACATCCGCTCGGGCGCGTCACCGGTGGTGGTCGGTACCCATGCGCTGATGCAGGAGGCGGTCGAGTTTCACCGGCTCGGTCTGGTAGTGGTCGACGAACAACATCGGTTTGGCGTTCAGCAGCGTCTGGCGCTGGCCGAGAAAGGCGTCAGCGCCGGTCGCATGCCGCATCAGCTGGTGATGACCGCGACGCCCATCCCGCGCACTCTGGCGATGACCGCCTATGCCGATCTGGACGTCTCGGTGATCGACGAACTGCCGCCCGGCCGTACGCCGGTGACTACCGTGGCGGTCAGCGCCGAGCGGCGCGCCGAGGTGATTCAGCGCATCCGCGCCGCCTGTGCCGAAGGCCGGCAGGCTTACTGGGTCTGCCCGTTCATCGAGGAGCCTGATGAAGCCACCGGGCTCGAAGGTCAAGCCGCCGAGTCAACCTATGCCAGCCTGTGCGAGCAACTGCCGGAGCTGCGCATCGGCCTGGTGCACGGCCGCCTGAAGGCGAGCGAGAAGCAGCAGGTGATGCGCGCGTTCAAGGACGCCGCCATCGACCTGCTGGTGGCCACCACGGTGATCGAGGTCGGCGTCGATGTACCCAATGCATCGCTGATGCTGATCGAGAACGCCGAACGCCTTGGTCTGGCCCAACTGCATCAGCTGCGCGGCCGGGTCGGGCGCGGCGCGGCGGCGTCGAGCTGCGTGCTGCTGTTCAAGTCGCCGCTGTCGGCGATGGCGCGCGAGCGCATCGAAGTGATGCGCAGCACCAACGACGGTTTCGTGATCGCCGAAAAGGATCTGGCACTTCGCGGTCCGGGCGAATTGCTCGGCACCCGTCAGACTGGCCTTGCGCAGTTACGGATTGCCGATCTGGCGCGCGATGCCGACCTGCTGCCGCGCGTGCACCGCTGTGCCGATCAACTGCTTTCCGATGCGCCGGAACGCGCCGAAGCCATCGTGGCGCGCTGGATCGGCAGCGCCGAGCGCTACGCCGGCGCCTGAGCCGTCCGGAAAATTTGCCCTGGCGGCCCGGTGTCGGCATGCTGCGCCGATGTCCTCGAACTCCACGCGTATCCCGCTGCTGATCGACACCGACCCCGGCGTGGACGACGCGCTGGCCCTGCTGATGGCGTTTGCCTCGCCAGGCCACGAGGTGATCGGCCTGACCATTGCGGCCGGAAACGTCGGCCTGCCGCACACCGTGGCCAACGCCCTGAAGCTGTGCGAAGTCGCCGGCGTCGACGTTCCGGTGTATCCCGGCTGCCCGGTGCAACTGCTGCGCCCGGCGCCGGACGCCAGCCATGTTCACGGCCTGGACGGCTTCGGCGATGTCGGCTATCTGCCCGCCAGGCAAACAGCCGAGGCCGAACACGCCGCGCTGGCGATCATCCGCCTGAGCCATCGCCACGCGGGCCGTCTGCTGCTGGTGATGCTCGGCCCGCTGACCAATCTGGCGCTCGCGCTGCGCCTGGATCCCGGCCTGCCCGATCGTCTCGGCCGGGTGGTAGTCATGGGTGGCGCGGTCACCGGGCAGGGCAATATCACGCCGTGGGCCGAGTTCAATTTCGCCTTCGATCCGGAGGCCGCTCACGTCGTGCTCGAATTCCTGCCGGGAATCGACTTGATCGACTGGGAGGCCGTGCTGGGACATTCGTTCCCGCGCGCCGACATGGAGCGCTGGCTCGGTGCCGACCACCCGCACGCCCGATTTTACGGCGTGATTTCCCGGCGTTTTCGCGACTGGCTGGCCCGCGAGCGCGGCGATCGCGGGCACGCTGCCGATTCGCTGGCCATGGCGGCGGCGCTGGCTCCGGAAGCGGTCGTCGAGTGGGCGCGTCGACCGCTTTGCATTGCTCTCGAGGGCCCTGCGCGGGGTGCCAGCCTGGTCGACTGGCAGCGCCAAAGCGGCCAGCCCGACAACGCCCGCATCCTGCGCAGCTTCGATCAGCTGCGGTTCGAGGAGATGATTCGGCGCGGCCTCGGGGTGCCGGAATGAGGCGCTGATGCACATCCGGCTGGTGCGTGCGCGGGGCGGCGGCCAGCGTACCGAAGTCGGGCCGGGGCGATTTGCGGTTTCTCTTGTTCGCGCCGGCCGATGCCGATATAATGCGCGGCTCGCCTCTTAATTACGGGTTCGCCGCCATGAAGGCCGACATCCATCCCGATTATCACGACGTCGTTTTCCAGGACATTTCGTCCGACTTTGCGTTCCTGACCCGCTCCACCATGCGGAGCAAGGAAACCGTCAAGTGGGAAGACGGCAACGAATACCCGCTGATCAAGGTCGAAGTGTCCTCGCACTCGCACCCGTTTTACACCGGCAAGCAGAAGATGCTCGACACCGGTGGTCGCGTCGATCGCTTCAACAAGCGTTACGCGAAAAAGTAACCGACGGCGGCAGCGCATTCTCAAAGCCCCGGGTCAGCGACCCGGGGCTTTGCCGTGGGCGATGGTTTGGCTTCGGCTCCGCCGGCGCGGGTTCAGCGGCAGGCCGAACCCAAATGGCGGACGCGCAGAGATTGGTGCTATGCAATAATTAACGGCCGTGCGGGCCGGCCTGCCAAGGCCGCGCCCAACGGACCCGACCGCATTGGCTGAGGGTCCGCACCCCAAGACACTTGATTGCAGGAGTAACCCCGTGAGCGAGAGCAGAATCGTCACCCTCAACGACCCCGCCAACGGCAAAAACGTGGATCTGCCGGTATTGAGCGGAAGCCTGGGCGCTCCCTGCATCGATATCGCGCGCCTGCCCAAGGAAACCGGCTACTTCACTTACGATTCCGGCTTCACCGCCACCGCCAGTTGCAAGAGCGCGGTCACCTATATCGACGGCGACCAGGGCATCCTGCTGTATCGCGGCTATCCGATCGAACAATTGGCCAAGCAGTCGAGCTTTCTGGAAGTCGCCTATCTGTTGATCAACGGCGACCTGCCCAACGCCAGCGAGTTCACCAACTTCGAACACGAAGTCACCCACCACACCATGATGCACGAGGCGCTCAAGGGCTTCCTGCACGGCTTCCGGCACGACGCCCATCCGATGGCGATGCTGTGCGGCGTGATCGGCTCGCTGGCCGCGTTCTATCACGACACGCTGGACATGAACGACCCCGAGCAGCGCAAGCTGGCCGCAGTGCGGTTGATCGCCAAGGTTCCGACCATCGCGGCGGCCTGCTATCGCTATTCGATCGGCTGGCCGGTGCGCTACCCGCGCAACAACCTCGAATACTGCACCCGCTTCCTGCACATGATGTTCGAAGTGCCGTCCGGCCCGCTGGATCTTCCACCGGTGGCCGCCAAGGCGCTCGACCTGCTGTTCATCCTGCACGCCGACCACGAGCAGAATGCCTCGACCTCGACCGTGCGCCTGGTTGGCTCCACCGGCGCCAATCCGTATGCCTGCGTGGCTGCCGGTATCGCGGCACTCTGGGGGCCGGCGCACGGCGGCGCCAACGAGGCCGTGCTCAAGATGCTTGAAGAGATCGGCACGCCCGACAAGGTGGACAGCGCCGTGGCCAAGGCCAAGGACAAGAACTCTGGCTTCCGGCTGATGGGCTTCGGCCACCGCGTGTACAAGAACTACGACCCGCGCGCGGCGATCATCCGCGAGATGACCCATGAGGTGCTGAACGAGCTGGGCGTCGACGATCCGCTGCTGGAGGTGGCCCTGAAACTGGAACAGGCAGCGCTCAACGACGACTACTTCGTTCAGCGCAAGCTCTACCCGAACGTGGATTTCTACTCCGGCCTGATCTACAAGGCGCTGCGCATTCCCACCGAGATGTTCACGGTGATGTTCGCCATCGCCCGTACCGCCGGCTGGGTGGCGCATTGGCTGGAGCAGCAGACCGACCCGGAAGCCAAGATCGGGCGGCCGCGGCAGATTTACACCGGCGCGGCTTCCCGCGACTACCGGTCGATCGACAAGCGCTGAGCCGACCCGCCAGCGTGGCGCGCGTCGGCCGCAGGCCGGCGCGTTCGGGGAAACTCGACCGCTGGCTTTGCCTGCTCCGCTGTATCGTTTTGCGCCTCGTCAATGCGGCGATCCAGTTTGCTGTCGACGACCACCTGGCCGATCGCCGGCTGGAGTAGGGCACCCCTGTTGTGTCCCGCTGTTCCGCCCCGCGCGGGTCGGCCTTCCGGTCAGCGTGCCTCCGACGGCGCCTTGCTCGGATCGCCTCCGATGCCTTCCAGCAGTGCGCGAACCTGCGCCAGGCCTGCGCTCGGCATCGGGCGGCCCGAGCCGGGATTCAGCGGCGGCTGCCTGAGCAGGTGCTCGGGCAGCACGGTCAGCTCGAACGGCTCGTCGCCGGCGCGGAACCGCCAGCACGGGAACACCGCGCGCCGATCCGGCGCCAGGATCAGCGTCCGCGCGCCGTCATCGAGCGGCACGCCGCATTCCAGCAGATAGCGGGGCACCGCTTCGGGATCATCGCTGAACACGTGCAGCCGGATGATCGAATGCGATTCGGCCGAGCCATCCAGCACGTCCGCCACAAGCCGGGGCGAGAAGCGCTCGAGCATGCGCATGCACTCGATCGCCGCTTCGCGCTTGAGCCTGAGCGTCTCGGGCTGGCTGGCGCGAAACAGCCGCTGGTGCTCGCGCACGGCCAACTCAATTTCAGCATCGTCGGGAAGCATCCGGCGGTCGCTCACGCCCAGGCGCGTTGCCGCCTTGCGTCGGGCCTGTCGGTAATCGGCGACGCCCGACTCGCTGATCAAGCGCGCCGCTTCCACGGCGAGCAGACGGCGAAGCGCCTGCCCGCGTTTATCGTTTCGTTGTCCGGGGTCCGGCATGTCGCCCCTCAGAAGATGTCGAACGCCTCTTTCTCGGTCACTTCGGTGTCGCGCCGGGCGCGCTGATTCTCCATTCGGGCGATGTCCTCGAGCTTCAGGTACTCGACCATCGTATTTGTGCTGCCCGGCCCGGCCAGCCAGCCGGTCACTGCGTCGATGCGGACCCGGGCAATACCCTCGGGCACCGCGACCGGCGCTTCCGGCACGTCCTCGGTAGCGGCCCGCATGGCCTCGATCCATGCCGGCAGAGCGGCCCGAGCACCAAACTCGCCCCGACCCAGCGACGAGAAGTCGTCCATGCCCACCCAGGCAGTCGCCACCACGCCGGTACCGAACCCTGAAAACCAGGCGTCGCGGAATTCGTTGGTGGTGCCGGTCTTGCCGCCCAGATCACCGCGCCCGAGCACCAGCGCACCCCTGCCGGTTCCGCGCCGAACCACATCGCGGAGAATGTCCCTGATCAGAAATGCCGTCCGCTCATCGATGGCCCGCGGGGCCAGCGGCGAAACCGGCGGTCCAGCGAACTCCGGGGCGCTGATCTCTTCGGTCGCCGGACCCAGGTCGAACCCGGAACCGGCATTCACCGTGCGCGCTTCGCTGCGCCGGCGCAGCGGGCACTCGTCGCAGGCGCGCGGGGCGTGTTCGGCAAATACCGTCACCCCTTCCCGATCCTCGATTCGGTCGATGAACCACGGCTCCACCTGATAGCCGCCGTTGGCGAACACGGCATAACCGGTCGCGACCTGCAACGGCGACAGCGCACTGGTGCCCAGGGCCAGGGTCAGGTTCTCTGGCAGGCTGCTGGCCGGGAAGCCGAAATTCTGCATGTAGCGGCGGGCATAGCCGACGCCGATGGCATCCAGAATGCGGATCGAAACCAGATTACGCGAGGTCACCATCGCTTCGCGAAGGCGCATCGGGCCGCCGAAGGTCTCGTTGTCGTTTTGCGGCTGCCAGACCTTGCCCGAGGCACGGTCGGTAAGCACCACCGGCGCATCGAGCACGATCGAAGCCGGATGAAAGCCGCGCTCGAATGCGGCGGCATACACAAACGGCTTGAAGCTCGAGCCGGGATTGCGCTGGGACTGGAGCGCGCGGTTGAACTTGCTGGTCGAAAAATTGAAGCCGCCCACCAGGGCACGCAGCGCGCCGTCCTCGGGATCGAGAGCGACCAGAGCGCCCTGGACCTTGGGAAGCTGGGACAAGGTGTAAACGTCCTGACCCGCATTCGCCTCGTCGGACTCAGCGCGCAGGCGTACCACGTCGCCGGGAGCCAGGACCTCGCTGACCGCCTTGGGTGTCGCACCGCGGCGATTTTCATCGACATGCCGGCTGGCCCAACGCACCGACTCCAGGTCGAGCCGCACCTGCTGTCCGTCGACCGTCAGCGCCTGAGCCTGCTGATCATCGGCAGAGAGCACCACCGCCGGAACAAGATCGGCCACCCTTGGCAACCCGGCCAACCGGCGGATCAGCTCGGCGGGTTGCTCGGCGCCGGTGAGCGGCCATTGCTGTTCAGGCCCGCGCCAGCCGTGGCGCCGGTCGTAGGCCAGCAGCGTCTCGGCGATGCCGCGCTGCGCCGCCGCCTGCTCGGCCTCGGAAATCGTGGTATAGACCCGGTATCCCTGGTTCAGCGCGTCCTCGCCGTAGCGCTCGACCATGGCTTGGCGCACCATTTCAGCGACATAGGGCGCATCGACCTCGACCGGCGGCTCGAAGCGCCCGGCGCCGATCGGTTCGGCCTGGGCGGCGCGCGCCTCCTCGGCACTGACGTATTCCTCTTCCTGCATCCGCTCGAGCACGTAGTTGCGGCGGATCAGGGCGCGCTGGGGATTGACCAACGGGTTGCCGCTGGACGGAAACTTGGGAATCGCCGCCAGCATCGCCGCCTCCGCCAGGCTGAGCTCGCCCAGCGATTTTCCGTAGTAGAACTCAGCGGCAGCCGCGATACCGTAGGCGCGGTTGCCGAAAAAATTCTTGTTGAGATACAGCTCGAGGATTTCGTCCTTGCTCAGCTCCCGCTCCATCTTGAGCGCCAGGAAGATCTCGGTCAGCTTTCGCGTGTAGGAGTATTCGGAACTGAGAAAGAACTGCTTGGCCACTTGCTGGGTGATCGTGCTGCCGCCCGGGACTCGCCGGTCGCGGGTGGTGGCCAGCAGCCATACCGCGCGCGTTATGCCACGCCAGTCGATGCCCGGATGCTCGTAGAACCGCGCGTCTTCGATCGCCAGCACGGCCAGTCGAACGTGATCGGGGACATCGGCCATGACCACCGGGTAGCGTCTGGCCTCACCGAACAGCGCGATCAGCTTGCCCTCCTTGCTGTGCACGCTCATCGGCAGTTGCAGCTCGACCGAGCGCAGGCTCTGAACGTCGGGCAGGCGGGGCGAAATCAGCCAGTAGGCGATGAGTACGGCCAGGGCGCCAAGCACGGCAAGCAGCGCGGCAGACCAGAAGGCCCATTTGAAAAGGCGGCGGGGGAAGGTCATCTTGGAATCGGATAGGGACGGGGTCGCGCCCGGGTCGGGGCGAGCTGCACATTATAATGAGTAAGAAATTTGCCGTCGGGCGTCCGGCATTGGACGCGGTTTGCGTACAACTGGCAAGAACGCCGCTGCATCGGGCGTTTTGGATCCGTCCGGATGGGATTGGGCGGTGCAGAAGGGTCCGATTGAGCTGCGCGAGGCTGGCGGAAGTGCTGCTTTTCAGGGCGCTGAGCAGCTTGGTTGGGCTGCGAAATGCCCGGAAACCGCAATCCGCTTCACAATTTCGGCATCAAGCTTGCTATTACGTAAGAATCGCGTTATTTAATGTATCCGTGGAGCTAACGCGCGTAAGCGCCCGTCGGGAGGGGGAAATCCGTGGGTTTGTTCGGAACCAAGAAGCAGCCCTTGATCGGTGTGGACATCAGTTCGACGGCGATCAAGCTACTGCAGCTCAGCCAGACCGGCGGTCGATACCGTGTTGAACACTACGCGGTCGAGCCGCTGCCGCCCAACGCCGTGGTGGAAAAAAACATCGTCGAATCCGAGGCAGTCGGCGAAGCCGTCCGCCGGGCGGTGACCCGTTCGGGTGCCAAGAGCAAGCATGCCGCTGCGGCGGTCGCCGGCTCTTCGGTGATCACGAAGGTCATCACCCTGCCGGGCAACCTCGACGAAGACGAGATGGAAGACCAGATCCAGCTCGAAGCCGCCCAATATATTCCGTACCCGATCGAGGAAGTGAGTCTCGACTTCGAGGTGCTGGGCCCGGTGCCGTCCAATCCGGATATGGTCAACGTGATGCTGGTGGCGTCCCGCTCGGAAAACGTCGAGGTGCGCCAATCGGCGCTGGATCTCGGCGGCTTGGCTGCCGACATCATGGATGTCGAAGCGTTCGCGATGGAAAATGCCTTCCGTCTGATCGCCGACCAGCTCAGCGTATCCCGCGATGGCCTGGTTGCCCTGGTCGATGTTGGCGCCACCATGACCACGCTCAATGTGCTGCGCAACCAGCGCAGCATCTATACCCGCGAGCAGGTGTTCGGCGGCAAACAGCTGACCGATGAAGTCATGCGCCGCTATGGCTTGAGCTATGAGGAAGCCGGCATGGCCAAGCGCCAGGGCGGGCTGCCGGAGAGCTACGAGGTGGAGGTGCTCGAGCCGTTCAAGGAGGCGATGGTCCAGCAGATCAGCCGCCTGTTGCAGTTCTTCTACGCCGGCAGCGAGTTCAACCGCATAGATCAACTGGTGCTAGCCGGAGGCTGCGCCTCGATCCTGGGCATTGCCGAAATGGTCGAGGAGCAGTTGGGCGTGCCTACACTGATCGCCAATCCGCTCGCCAACATGTCGCTTGGTCCGCGGGTACAGGCGCATGCGCTGGCACAGGATGCGCCGGCCCTGATGATTGCCTGCGGGCTGGCCTTGAGGAGTTTCGACTGATGGCCCGGATCAATCTTCTGCCCTGGCGTGCGGAGCGACGCGCCCGCCGCCAGAAAGAGTTTTACGGCCTCCTCGGCGCTTCGGCTCTGGCAGCCGTTCTGTTGGGTTTCCTGATCGTGAGCTACTACAACGGCCAGTTGGAAGGTCAAGGCGAGCGAAATGCCTTTCTGCAGGCGGAGATACGCAAGCTGGACGCGCAGATCAAGGAAATCGAGGAACTCGACCGGAAAAAGGCGCAGTTGCTGATGCGCAAGCAGGTCATCGAGGAACTGCAGGCCAGCCGTTCGCAGATGGTGCATCTGTTCGATGAGCTGGTGCGCACCATTCCCGACGGCGTGCGGCTGACCTCGATCAAGCAGGCCGGGGAGTTGCTCACGCTGGAAGGCCAGTCGCAATCCAATGCGCGGGTCAGCACCTATATGCGCAACATCGAGGCATCCGGCTGGATGCGCGAACCCGATCTGAACATCATCGAAGCCAAGGGTGACGACAAATCCCTGCCGTTCATGTTCTCGCTGCGTTTCCGGATGAGCAACCCATTGGCGACCAAGCCGGAAGATGACGACGGTCTGTCTTCGGGGGACGTGCAATGAGCAAGAAGGTCGATCTCCGCAATCTGGATTTCAACAATGCCGGCGCGTTTCCGCCCGGTCTGAAGGCTGCCTTCGCCATTTTCGTGGCGGCGGTGATCCTTTTCCTGTGCTGGTACCTGTTTGTCCGCGAAAAGCTCGACGAGCTTGAGCGGCTGGAAGGAATCGAGCGTAATCTTCGCGTCGAGCTGGCCGACAAACAGGCGCGGGCAGCCAACCTGGAGCCGCTCAAGGAGCAGCTGGCGCAGATGGAAATCATGCTCCAGCAGATGCTGCGGCAGTTGCCGAGCCGGACCGAGATGCCCGACCTCATCGTCGACATCTCGCAGACCGCGCTGGCCAGCGGCATCTCCAACGAGCTGTTCCAGCCGCTGCCCGAGATTCCCCGGGAGTTCTATGCCGAAAAGCCCATCGCGTTGCGCATGGTCGGCAGCTATCACCAATTTGGCGCTTTCGTCAGCGGCGTCGCGACCCTGCCCCGGGTGGTGATCATGACCATGCACGACATCTCTCTGAAGCCGCGCGCCGGCCAATCGTTCATCGGACCTGGTGGCTCTCTGGTTCTGGAAGGCACGGTAAAAACCTACCGCTACCTCGAGGACGACGAGGTGACTGCCGGCGCCGGAAATGCCGCGGGGGGCAAATGAAATGAATCGTCGCACGCTTTTCCCGTCCAGTCGGATCTTCCGTGCCTGTCTGGCGGCGGTTGCGGTCCTGCTGGTGCTCTCGGGCTGCACGCGTGGCAAGTCCGATCTGGAGGCATGGGTGGTGGAAGTCTCCAACCGGCCGCCGCCGCCGCTCGAACCGCTGCCGGTGATGCAGCAGTTCGAAACCTTCGAGTACACCGCGCAGAATCTGCGCGATCCATTCAGTTCGCCGATCGACAACACGGCCACGACAAGCGGCCCCCGTCCCGACCCGAATCGGCGCAAGGAGGTCCTTGAGGCCTTCCCGCTCGACAGCCTCGACATGGTCGGCACCCTGACCAGCGGTCAGACGCTCTGGGGCCTGGTCATGGCTCCCGATCGCGTGGTTCACCGGGTTGAGAGTGGTAACTACCTCGGGCAGAACGAGGGACGCATCCTGTCCGTGAACGAAGACAGGATCGAGCTGCTGGAACTCGTGCCGGATGGTGCAGGAGGCTGGATCGAACGCTCAGCTTCCATCGCCCTGGAAGATCAATGATGTTAGGGGAACAGACGATGACTGCGATGATCGAAGATCGCCAGGGGCTGCGGCTCCGCCATATCCTGCGGCGTTTCGGGTTGGCCGTTTTGGCGACCGCGCTGATTGCACCAGCGGCGTGGGCGGCAAATTCGCTCCAGTCGATTCGTCACGAGGCAGGTTCCGGCGGAGCCGTCGACGTGATACTCGACTTCGCCGAGCCGGTCGGCGATGTCCAGGCATTTACCACCGACGATCCGCCGCGGATCGCACTCGATCTGGTCGACACCGCCAACGCCAGCGGTCAGCGCCGCGTGGTGATCGGCAGCGGCGCCACCAGCTCGGTGACGGCCATCGAGGCTGACGGCCGAACTCGCATCGTGATCGATCTGTTCCGCTCGACCGGATTCGAGTCGCGTGTCGAAGGCAACCGGCTGATCATCAGCGTGGCCGGCGCGGCAGCGCGCTCGGCTTCCAGCATCGCGGCCGATCTGGCCGATCCCAGCAAGCGCCTGCCCTCGTCGCTGAACCTGGAGAACATCGACTTCCGGCGCGGAGAAGGCGGTTCCGGCCAACTGCTGCTGACCTTCAGTGGCGAAGGCGCGCAGACCGATCTGCGCACTCAGGAAGGCCAACTGATCGTCGATCTTCCCAACGCCAACCTGCCGCCGAACCTCCGGCAGAAGCTCGATGTGGTGGACTTTGCCACGCCGGTGCGCAGTATCGACCCGAGCATGACCCCGTCGGGCGCCCAGCTGGCGATCACCGCGGTCGGCGCCTACGATTCCATGGCCTACCAGACCGGTAACCAGTACGTTGTCGAAGTGACTCCGCGCCGCGATGCCGACTCCGGCACTCCGGCACTGGGCCGTCTGGAAAAGCCGGTGTATTCCGGAAAGCCGGTCACCTTCAATTTTCAGGACATTCCGGTACGCACCGTACTGCAGCTCATCGCCGAAGAATCGGGGCTGAACGTGGTGGCTTCGGATTCGGTCGGTGGCAACGTGACCCTGAGGCTGATCAATGTGCCCTGGGATCAGGCGCTGGATATCGTCCTGCGCGCCAAGCAGCTCGACAAGCGCCAGGAGGGCAATGTCATATGGATCGGGCCGCAGTCGGAGCTGGCTGAGTTCGAACAGCGTCTGGAAGATGCCCGCATCGCGCTGGAAGAGCGCGCGGAGATGATCACCGAGTTCATCCCGATCAATTACGGCAGTGCCGAGGATATCGCCAAGCTGCTGACCGACGAGAGCCTGTCCAACAATCAGGGCGGCGGGGGCGGCAGCACGACACGCGCCCAGGGTTTCCTGTCGCCACGCGGCAGCGTCACCTTCGATACCCGGACCAACTCGCTGCTGGTCAACGACATCCCGCAGAAGGTCGACGAGATCAAGGCCATTGTGTCGCTGCTCGACCGCGCGGTCGATCAGGTGCTGATCGAGGCCCGCATCGTGATCGCGACCGAGAGCTTCTCGCGTGAGCTGGGCGCCCGATTCGGCTTCAGCGGAATTCAGGACAACAGTGGCAACAGTCTGTTCACCAGCGGCAATCTGGAAACCAACTCGCAGAACAGCATCGACCGGGCCGAGAACACTGCGGAAAACCTGGAACTGCTGCGCGAGTGGCAGATCGCCCGTCAGACCAACCCCAACCTGCCGGCGCCGGTGCTCAATTCCGGTGTGATCAATCGGGGTCTGAACTTCAACCTGCCCGCGCAGGCTGCGGGTGCCGGTCGGTTCGCGCTGTCGATCATCGGCGCCGACTATCTGCTCGACCTCGAACTCTCGGCCCTCCAGTCCGAAGGTCGCGGCGAGGTGGTGGCGAACCCGCGGGTGATCACCGCCAATCAGCAGGAAGCGGTGATCAAGCAGGGCGACGAAGTCGGCTTCACCACCCTTCAGGATGCCGGTGGTGGCGGCGGCGTTGCCGGCCAGTTCACCGTAGAGTTCAAGGAAGTGCTGCTCGAACTGCGGGTCACGCCGACCATCACCCAGGACAACCGCGTGTTCCTCAACATGCTGGTCAAGAAGGACGAGGTGGCCGGTTTCGTCACCACGCCACTGTTCAGCGTGCCCCAGTTGACCAAGCGCGAGCTGACCACGGCCGTGCTGGTAGAGAACGGCCAGACTGTGGTGCTGGGCGGTGTCTACGAGTTCGAAACGCGCGAGGATCTGTCGAAGATCCCGTTCCTGGGCGACATCCCAGGCGTGGGCAACTTCTTCCGCAACAAGCTTCGCAGTAACGAGAAAGCCGAGCTGCTGGTGTTCGTCACGCCGCGCATCCTGCGACTGGACGAACTGCGCTGAGCCATTAACGGCCAGTCAGTGGATCAGCGAAAGGGGCCGACAGGCTCCTTTCGCTTTTTCGGCGCCAGACCTCGCTTCGCCGCTGAACGCTGCCTATCTGCCAGCACGATCCGAACCGGCCTCCTGACCACCGGCAGGGGGGAATCCCGCCGCGCTGGGGTAACCTTCACCGATGGACAATGCAATCGATACCGGACAACCCGTGCACGGCAACACCGACACCAGCATTCATGGCGAATTCCTCCAGCTGCGCGACTGGCTGCAAAGCCGCATCATCGGTCAGGCCAGACTGGTCGACCGTCTGCTGATCGCGCTGCTCTCGGGCGGCCACCTGCTGGTCGAAGGCGCGCCCGGCCTGGCCAAGACCACCGCCATCAAGGCGCTTGCGGCCGGCGTGGAGGGCGACTTCCAGCGGCTTCAGTTCACTCCCGACCTGCTGCCGGCCGATCTGACCGGCACCGAGATCTGGCGTCCGCAGGAGGGCCGGTTCGAGTTTCAGCCCGGACCACTGTTTCATAATCTGCTGCTGGCCGACGAGATCAACCGCGCACCGGCCAAAGTCCAGTCGGCACTGCTGGAAGCGATGGGCGAGCGGCAGATCACCGTGGGCCGGACGACGTACCGGTTGCCCGCGTTGTTTCTGGTCATGGCCACGCAGAACCCGATCGAGCAGGAAGGCACCTTCCCGCTGCCCGAGGCCCAGCTCGATCGCTTTCTGATGCATGTGCTAATCGGCTATCCGGACAGCGAAACCGAGACCCACATCCTGGCGCTGGCCCGCGAACAGGCGCTGTCGGAGGACGACAGTGGCGGACTGCATTCGCCGGTCAGGTTGTCCCAGGCGCGCATTCGTGCGGCCCAGCGCGAGACGCTAGGCCTGCATCTGGCGCCGGCACTGGAGCGCTACATCATCGAACTGGTGCTGGCCAGCCGTAATGCCGCAGCCTACGACCCGGCGCTGGCTGCGCGTATCGGCTGGGGCGCGAGTCCGCGCGGCAGCATCGCGCTGGAGCGTTGCGCGCGCGCCCGTGCCTGGTTGGCCGGTCGTGATTATGTCAGCCCGGAAGATGTCCGCGAGCTGGCGCCCGACGTGCTGCGTCATCGCATCCTGCCCAGTTATGAAGCAACCGCCGAAGGCTGGGACGGCGGCCGTCTGGTCGCCGAGCTGTTGGATCGGGTCACCGCGCCTTGAGGGCCGCGCGTTGGTCGCTGTAACCGCCGCCCCGAGTCCCGTCGCCGCCGTCGAGCCCGATCTGCGCGAGCTGATCGAGCTGCGTCGACTGGCTGCGCGGGCGGTCGCCCCGGATCGCGGCGGTTCGGCCCAGTCCGCCCAGGCGGTTTCTCCGCAGCGCGGCCGGGGAATGGATTACGCCGAGTCGCGGCCGTACTCGCCGGGCGATGATGCTCGACACATCGACTGGCGGGTGACCGCGCGCACCGGACGCGCGCACAGCAAGATCTTCCACGCCGAGCGCGAGCGGGTCAGCCTGATTCTGGCCGATACGGCGCCCGCCCTGTACTTCGGAACCCGTCAGCGGTTCAAATCGGTACAGGCGGCGCGCGCCGGGGCGCTGGCCACCTGGCTGGCGCTGCGCGCCGGGGATCGTCCGGGCGCGCTGCGCTCGACCCACGCCGAACGACCGATTGCGCCGAAGGGCGGAACCCGGGGCGCGCTTCCGGTGCTCGAAGCACTGGCCCGCTGGTACCGTCGCCCGCCCGAGGAAGACCTCGGGCTCGGCGAGGGCATCAAGGCCGCCCGCCGGCTCCTGCATCCGGGCGCCAGTCTGCTGATTCTGGCCGATCCGCGCAGTTTCGATCGTGTCGAAGACGCCGCCATCGCCGCGCTCAGCGCGCACTGTGAGCTGCGCGTGGTGCTGCTGGTCGACCCCTTCGAGCTGGACCCGCCGTCGGCGCGCCTGCGTTTTGTTGCCGGCGCCGGGGCGTTGGCGCTGGATCTGCGCGACGCCCAAGCGCGCGCGCACTGGCAGGCGCAATTCGGCGACCGATTGCTGGCCACCGAACAGCGTCTGCGTCGGTTGCGGGCGCGCGTGTTGATTCTGCGCAGCGACGAGCCGACCGAAGCCGTGCTGCGCCTGTTCCCCCGTCGTGCCGGGAGGGCCGCGTGAGTCCGGCCCTCCCGCTACAGGATATTCATCTGCCGGTACCGGGCGGCTGGTGGCCGCCGGCGCCTGGCTGGTGGTTGCTGGCCGCGCTGGTACTGGGCCTGATCGTCTGGTTGGTCCATCGTCTGCACCGGCTCTGGCGGCGAAGGCGCAGCCAGCGCAGGGTGCTGCGCCGGTTCGACGAGCTGGCCGACACGGCGACCCTGCCCGCCAGCGAACGGCTGACCGCGCTGCTCGCCCTGCTGCGTCGCGCAGCGATTGCCAGCCACCCCCATTCGGCCAGTCTGTCCGGAGAGGACTGGCTGCGCTTTCTGGATGGCACCGCCGCAGATCGTCCGTTTTCCACCGGCGCCGGCCGCGTGCTGATGGACGCGCCGTATCGGCCGGCCGTGGACGCCGCAGAGCTGGCCACCGTGCTTCCCCTGATGCGCCAGCGCCTGCGCGATCTGGTCGAGGCGGGAGGTCCGGATGCCTGAATTCGCCTGGCCGTGGGTGTTCATCGCGCTGCCCCTGCCGTGGCTGGCGGCAGGCTGGCTGCGCCCCGGCGAAGCCGCGGGCGCGGCGCTGAAGATGCCTGGCCTGATCGGCTGGGACGCGCGGGCCATGCAGTCGGCCAGCCGCCGGGTCGCACCGATGTTCTGGCTCATCTGGGTTCTGCTCTGCCTTGCTGCCGCGCGCCCGCAGTGGCTGGGCGAACCGGTATCGCCGCCCCAGGCCGGCCGCGATCTGCTGCTCGCGGTCGATCTGTCCGGCTCGATGGCGGAAGAAGACATGCGCCTCGGTGGCCGGCGGGTGGATCGGTTGACTGCGGCCAAGGCCGTGCTGTCGGATTTTCTGGACCGGCGGCGGGGCGACCGGGTCGGCCTGATCGTGTTTGGCCGGCAGGCATACAGTCTGGTTCCGCTGACCGTCGATCTGGAAAGCGTCCGCCAGCAACTGCTTGACACCATGGTCGGCATGGCCGGTCGGGAGACCGCGATCGGTGATGCGGTCGCACTGGCAGTCAAGCGAATGCGCGAGCGCCCCGAGTCGCAGCGCGTGCTGATCCTGCTCACCGACGGCGTCAACACAGCCGGGACCCTGTCGCCTGAGCGTGCTCTGGAGCTGGCGCGCGGCGAGCAGGTGCGCATCCACACCATCGGTTTCGGTGCCAGCGCCAGCGGTGGATTCCTGGGTATCACCGGGCCTACCGGCGACGGCATCGATGAAGCCATGCTCAACCGGCTGGCGGTCGAGACCGGCGGCCGCTACTTCCGCGCCACCAATACCGCCGAACTGGCCGGAATCTACCAGGCAATCGATGCGATCGAGGCCATCGAGGCCGAGACTTTGCCGGTGCGTCCGCGCTTCGAGCTCTACCCGTGGCCACTGGCTGGCGCCCTGTTGCTGTGGCTGGTCTGGCCAATCGCCGGCTTCGTGTCTGGCCGACGTGAGCAAGCGACATGACCGAGTTTCCGGAACTGCTGCACCTGCTGCGTCCGCACTGGCTGTGGGCCTTGCTGGCCGTGCCGCTGTGGGTCTGGCTCTGGCAGCGCAACGGCGAGGACGCGGTCTGGCGCGACGCGATCGACCCGCATCTGCGCCGGCATGTCCTGGCGACCGGGGCTGCGGCGCGCTCGCGCGGGCCGCTGGCGGCGCTGATCCTGGCCTGGATTCTCGCCACGCTGGCACTGGCGGGCCCGGCCTGGCAGCGCAGCGATGCGCCGCTGTTCGAGACCGAAGCGCCGCTGCTTCTGGTGGTGGATCTTTCTCAGCGCCAGCGGGCCGCCGACCTCAGCCCCGACCGGATGACCCGCACCCGGTTCAAGCTGCACCAACTGCTGCGCGAGCGCAGCAGCGGCCAGGTCGGCCTGCTGGCCTATGCCGCCGATGCCTTCACGGTCGCGCCACTGACCGAGGACGCCGCCACGGTGGATGCCTTGGTCGACGCGCTCGGGCCTGACATCATGCCGGCCGACGGCCAGCGCACCGACATCGCCATTGCCAGAGCCGCCCAGCTGCTCGCTCAGGCGGGATTCGACAGCGGCGAGATACTGGTCCTGACCGATCAGGCCGACGAGCGCGCCATCGTTGCTGCGCAAAGCGCTCGCGAACAGGGCTACCGGGTCTCGGCGCTGGGTCTGGGCACCACGACCGGAGCGCCGGTGCCCGACAACGACGGCACGTTTCGGCGCGCCGCCGAAGGCAGCGTGCTGATCGCCCGCCAGCGGCCCGACACCCTGCGCGCCCTGGCAGGGGCCGGCGATGGCCGCTTCGCCGCGATGTCCATCGACGCCGCCGACCTCCGGACGCTGGATGTGCTCGACCCGGACGCGAGCGCAGCGTCCGAGCGCGAGGATGCCAGCTCCCAACAGTGGCGCGACGACGGTGCCTGGCTGTTGCTTCTGGTTCTGCCGCTGGTTCTGTTCGGCTTCCGGCGCGGCGGCATGGCGGCCCTGGTGCTGATGCTGTGGCTGCCGCCGACTCCGGCGCTGGCGTTTTCCTGGGCCGATCTCTGGCAGCGACCCGACCAGCAGGCCGATGCCGCACTCGAGCGCGGCGACTACGACGTCGCCCGGCAGATCGCCCGCGACCCGATTCGCCGCGGCGCTGCCGCCTATCGGGCCGGAGAGTATCAAGCCGCCGTCGAAGCCTGGGCCCAGGACGACAGCGCGAGCGCCCACTACAACCGCGGCAACGCGTTGGCGCAGAGCGGCCAACTGGAGGAAGCCCTGGAGGCCTACGACGAGGCTCTGGCGCTCGATCCCGGGATGGAAGATGCCAAGGCCAATCGCGCCGTGGTCGAACAGGCCCTGCAGCAGCGCAATCAGGGCGATGCCAATGATGCCGCCGATGGCGATCAGGCATCTGGCCAGAACGATCCGCAGCAGCCCGGTGAAACGCGGCCGGGGCAAGGTCAGCCCGGCGAGGACGGCGAGCAATCCGGCGAAAGCGAATCCGAGTCCGGCGAATCGCCCGGCGAATCGCCCGGCGAGCAGTCCGACGTGGACGACCCGACCGGGCAACCCGGCGATTCAGGCGAGCAGGGTAAGGATGGGCCGGGCGGTTCGGGCGAGGACGCGCCTGATGCCACTCCCGACGCCGAACAGCAGGCCGCCGCCGAGCAGGCGCTGAAAGAGGCCATGGAGCAGGCGCTGGAAGAACGCGCCGGCGCAGCGGCCGAAGCCGGCGAGAGCCCGCCCGAGGACGACGATCCGGCCACCGCCGCCCTGGGCGCCGAGGCCATCGCCGAAGAAGAACGTCAGCGCGCCATCGAGCAATGGCTGCGCCGCGTTCCGGACGATCCCGGCGGTCTGCTGCGCCGCAAATTCGCCATCGAACATCAACGCCGACTGCAATCGGGCGAGAACCCATGATGACCCGCTCACCCGCCACCACGCGCCTGTTTACCCTGGCCGCTGCCGCCCTGCTGCTGATCGCCGCCGGCCAGGCGCAGGCCGCGAGCGTTCGCGCCTGGCTCGATCGCAGCCAGATTCAGATGGGCGAAACCGTTACCCTCAATGTCGAGGCCGAGGGCGTCGATGGCGAACCCGATTTCTCGGTGATTCCCCATGGGCTGGAAGTGCGCGGCCGGTCGAGCAGCCGACAGACCCGGCTGGTCAACGGCAGCGCCAGCAGCAGCACGCTTTGGGCCGTCGCTCTTGAACCTGCGCGAACCGGCCGCTTCGACATCCCCGCCATCGCGGTCGCCGATCAGCGCAGCGGTCCGCTGGTGCTCACCGTTTCGGAACCGGTGAGCGGCAGCGCCGCGGCCGGCGAGCCGGTGTTTCTCGAAGCCGAGCTGGACAGCGCTTCGCCCTACGTCGGCCAACTGGTCACCTACACCCTGCGCCTGCACTATGCCGTGCAGCTGATCGAAGGCGCGCTCGACGCGCCGCCACCCGAGGGCGGCGATCTGCGTCAGCTCGGCGCCGACCGTAACTTCCAGGCCCAGCGGGCCGGCCGCGCCTACACCGTGGTCGAGCGTCGCTATGCCCTATTGCCCGAGCGCAGCGGCGAACTCGCCCTGCCGGTGGCCCGGTTTCGTGGTCGCGCGATCGGCAGCGGCAGCAGCTTCTCGTGGATGGGCGGTCAAGCGGTCAGCGCGGTCGGTCCCGAGCTGCGGGTCGAGGTTCGCCCGCGCCCGGATGGCGCCAAACTGCCCTGGCTGCCGGCCATCGCGGTCGAGCCCGCGCTCAGCGCACCGCCAGGCCCGCTGCGTGTCGGCGAGCCGTTCAGCCTTCAGCAGAGCGTCCGCATCGTGGGCGTGGTGTCCGAGCAGTTCAGTCCACCGGAGCTGCCCCGGATCGACGGTGCACAGGTCTACGCCGAGGCGCCCGAGTTCAGCGAGTCGGTGCGCGACGGTGTGCCGGTCCTGGAATGGCGCCGGGCCATCGCCGTGGTACCGATGACCCAAGGAACGCTGGCGGTGCCGGCGCAATCGCTGGACTGGTGGAATATCGGAGAAGACCGGGCCGCCGTGGCGCGCACACCCGGACTGAACCTGGACATCCAGCCGGCACTGGCACCGGCTTCGCCATCCATCGCGCCCGGCTCGCCGATCGCCGCTGGCGACGATGCCATGCCCGGAGCCGACCGGCTTCCCGTCGGTCCAGGATCCTGGCCGTGGCTGAGTCTGCTGCTGGCAATCGGCTGGGCCGCCACGCTGGCCTGGCACCGGCGCTCCGCCTGGCTGGCCGCGCGCTATTCGCGCTCGGATGGCGCCGCGGCAAAACCCGCAATCGCCGCCTCGCGCCGTCAGCTCGATCGCGCGCTCGCCGAGGGCGATCTGTCCGCCATTTCCCACTGCCTGCTTGCGCTGGCGCCAGCGCCCACCCCGAGCGGCCTGTCCCAGCTGGCCGCGCGCCTGCGATCACCGGCCCAGCAGCAGGCGGTATTGGCGCTCGATGCGGCCCTGTGGGGCGGCGGCGACCGCGAGCAGGCGCGCAGCCTGCTGCGTGCCGCGTTCATCCAGATGCCGGCGTTTGCCGAATCGCCCGACCCGGACGCGGTCGGCGACGACATCGAACTGCCACCGCTGTATCCGCCACGATTGCGCGATTGATCGAGCCGTGTCCGCGCCCGGGAGTTCGGGCATTGCCAGCCGCTTGGTGTATGCTCCGGGGCTTGTTGAACGGGGCAGGGACCGAGGCATGATCCGAAACATTTTCGTGGGCATGGCGGCGCTGTTGGCGTCCGGTGCGGCGCTGGCGCAGGACGAAGCGGGGCTCGATCAACGCATCGATGCCGCCATCCGGCCGGTTGCCGATGCGGTGTCCGGGGTGATCTTTTCCGAAGTGCCGATTGCCGGCGTCGGCTTCCCGTTGATCGTCGGCTGGCTGATCCTCGCCGGCCTGATCTTCACCATCGCCTTCAAGTTCATCAACCTGCGCGGCTTCACGCACGGCTTCCGGCTGATTCGCGGCGATTATTCCGACCCCACCAGCCCCGGCGAGGTCAACCACTTCCAGGCGCTCACCTCGGCGGTGTCCGGCACGGTGGGTCTAGGCAATATTGCCGGCGTCGCGGTGGCGATCACGCTCGGCGGGCCGGGGGCCACCTTCTGGATGATTCTCGCCGGCCTGTTGGGCATGTCCAGCAAGTTTGTCGAATGCAGCCTGGGCGTGAAATACCGGCTGGTGAAGGCCGACGGCACCATTTCCGGCGGCCCGATGTACTACCTCAGCCGGGGCATCGGCGAAAATTACCCCGGCCTGAAATCGTTCGGCTGGGCGCTGGCCATCATCTTCGCGGTCTGCACCATGCTCGGCGCGATCGGCGCCGGCGCGATGTTCCAGGCCAATCAGGCCTATGCGCAATTTTTCAACATGACCGGTGGCGCGCAAGGCCCGCTCGAAGGCCGGGCCTGGCTGTTCGGCCTGATCTATGCCGGCCTGGCCGGCGCAGTGGTGATCGGCGGCATCACCCGCATCGGCGCGGTCACCGCCCGGCTGATCCCGTCCATGGCGGGCATCTACATCCTCGCCTGCCTGTTCGTCATCTTCACCAACATCGGCCAGTTGCCGGCCGCGTTCGGCGCAATCTTCTCCGGTGCCTTCAGCGCCGAGGGCGTCACCGGTGGCGTGATCGGCGCGCTCATCGTCGGATTCCGGCGCGCGGCATTTTCCAATGAAGCCGGCCTGGGCTCGGCTGCCATTGCCCACTCGGCTGTACGCACCAGAGAGCCAATGACCGAAGGCTTCGTCGCGCTCTGGGAGCCGTTCCTCGATACCGTGGTGATCTGCACCATGACCGCGCTGGTCATCATCATCACCGGCCAGTATCTGGTCGCCGATGGCGCCGACGGCGTGCAGCTGACCTCCAATGCGTTCGCCTCGGTGATCGACTGGTTCCCCTATGTGCTGACCGTGGCGGTGTTCCTGTTCGCGTTCTCGACCACAATCACCTGGGGCTACTACGGCGCCAAGGCGGCCAGCTTCCTGGCGCGCGAGTCGAAGGCGGTGCTGTACGGCTTCAAGGGCTTCTATCTGGTGATGGCGCTGGTCGGCTGCACCATGCCGCTGGCCAGCATCGTCGATATCGCCGACGGCCTGCTGTTCATCATGGCGATCCCCAACCTGATCGGCGTCTACCTGCTGCTGCCGGTGATCAAGCGCGAGCTGGCCGGCTACGAGGCACGCCTGAAGGCTGGCGAGATCCCCAATTTCCGCGACATCGACGCCGCCAAGCGAGGCTGACCGGCCATGCCGCTGCACACCCGGATGCTGATCGGCTTCGTGGTCGGCGCAGTCGCCGGCCTGCTGGCGAATTTCTACGCTGCCGATGCCGGCTGGCTGAACGGGCTGATCACCTACGTCACCGATCCGGTCGGCCAGGTCTTTCTGCGCCTGCTGTTCATGCTGGTGATCCCGCTGGTGTTCTCGGCTCTGGTGCTGGGTGTGGTGGAAATCGGCGATCCCAAGTCGCTGGGTCGGATCGGTATCAAAACCCTGCTCTGGGTGCTGGTGGTGACCACCATCGCCGCAGTGATCGGCCTGGTGACGGTCAACCTGATCAAGCCCGGTCTGGGCCTGCCGCCGGAAATCGGCCAGAGCCTGCTGGCCGAGAGCGCCGAGCGCGCCGGCGACATCGCCCAGCGCCGGGAGGGAATTTCCGGAATCGAACTGCTGCTCAACATCGTTCCGCGCAACCCGTTTGCCGCCGCGGCCAATGGCGACCTGATCGCGGTGATGTTCTTCTCGCTGATGTTCGGTATCGCCGCCGCCGTGGTGCAGTCCGAAGGCACCCGCAATTTCGTCGGCGCCGTGCAGGGGATCTACGACATCAGCCTGAAGCTGATCGGCTGGGTGATCTCCATCGCGCCCTACGCGGTGGCCGCCCTGTTGTTCAGCATCTGCGCCAAGCTGGGCTTCGACGTGCTGATTCAACTGGCGCGTTACGTGTTCACCGTGGTGCTGGCGCTGTCGATCCACTTCTTCGTGGTGTTTCCGCTGCTGCTGCGTTTCGTCGGCGGGGTCTCGCCGATCGCCTTCTTCAAGGGCGCCGAGCCGGCCATCCTGACCGCGTTTTCCACCTCGTCATCGAGTGCGTCCCTGCCGACCACGCTGAAGGTGGCCGAAGAAAATCTCGGCGTGCCGCGCCGGGTCAGCCGATTCGTCTGCACCCTGGGCGCGACGGCAAACATGAACGGCACAGCCCTGTTCGAGGGCATCACGGTGCTGTTTCTGGCCCAGTTCTTCGGCGTCGAGCTCAGCCTGGTGCAGCAGACCATCGTGCTGATGATGTGCATCCTCGGCGGCATCGGGGCGGCCGGCGTGCCCGGCGGCTCGCTGCCGGTGATCGCCATGATCCTGGCCATGTTCGGCATTCCGCCCGAGGGCATCGGCCTGATCCTCGGCGTGGACCGCCTGCTGGACATGTGCCGCACCACGGTCAACGTCGGCGGCGACCTGGTCGGTGCCGTGGTCATCGCCCGCAGCGAAGGCCGCGCCGAGTCGCTGCAGCAGGCTGCGTAGCGCAGGATTTGCATTGTCCCGACTGTCGAATTGCCCGCCGGCCAAAGCCCCTCGCCCCCAGACTAATGGCACGTCGTCGATTTCCTGATTTCCTGATCCCCTGACTGAGCTGCCTTTGCGGCAGTGAACAGGTCGGGGCGAAATACCCCTGTTGGTAACCTTTTCTGAGCTGCCTGTGCGGCAGTGAACCCGGAGCGCGCAAGACTAGAGATGCAGTGACGACGACCAGGTCCGCCAGGGAAACTCTGATCAATTGTCTCCGGCGTCATTGCGAGCGCAGCGAAGCAATCCAGTACTTTGTTTTACAGAACATTCTTGGATTGCCACGTCGCTTCGCTCCTCGCAATGACAGCCTCTTCAGAGCATCCCCAGGATGTGGCAAATTCAATGCAGCCCGAGACACGGTCGGGTACTGGTCATGGCTTTGCCGTCCTGCGCCAGGGCGCCGGGTTGCCGTTGAGTCAACCTCCCAAGCATCCCGAAAGCATGTGTTTCGCACTTTTGAGACAGCCTGTCTCAGCGCCGCTCTTTTCGCGGCTGAGTGCTCCAAATATCTGAATTCAGGCGAATTCCTTGTGCAGCAATGGGGAGTGCTCGGCGCTTTCCGGTTGGCCGTGCGTTGGGGTCGGGTGCGCTGTCTCACGCATGCGACACGGCGTCGTGGTACGGGCCAGTGAGGACAGAATAAAGCACGTAAAAACAATATGTTAAATGTTGGCTCGGGTTTTGCTTGGGTGCGAGCGACACTGCGATTTCGCGTGCAGTGGCATCCGCCGGCGTTGCGAGGGGCGGACGGTATGGGGACCGCCTGCCGGGCAGGGAGTCTCGCACACCGCCGGCATCACTCAACCTGTTCAGATGATGGGGAAACGTATGAAAACCGAAATGAAACTTCACCAGGCTGTGGGCGGCTGTCGTCCCGGCGACGGTCCGGCGGCCCCCCGCGCGGGGCTGAAACGTGGCGTGCTGGCAACTGGCGTATTGATGGCGGCGGTTGCGCTGGCCTTGCCGGGTTTGGCCCAGGCGCAACAGGGTTGCGGCGGCGCGATCTCGATCGCCACCAATCCCAACACCACGCCACCCAACGAGATTCCGTTCACCGGCGCGCCGCTTGGCGAGCTGGTGCGGATCATGCTGACGCCGGCCAAGGGCGCAGGCACGCTGGATCTGACCGTTAACGCAGTCCAGTACGCGCTGACCTGCGCCAATAACAACGACCTGGTGCCCTGCGCGTTCGGCAACGACGGGGCGGCCAGCGGCGGCGCGCCGATCGCGTACGTCGGCAACGTGGGCGGCACGTGCGGGGCGACCGATGGCACGTCGACCAATAACGGCGACGGCACCGTCACCTTCGCGTTCCCACCGCAGGCATTGGGCGAAGCCGGCTGCACGGTCGAGTTCGATGTGACCGTCGATGACAAGGGCACCGACGCCAGTCCGCTGGTCCTCACCGGCGCGGCGTCCACCTTCGGTACCTGTGCCGGTGGCCTCAACGGCGCGGCGCGCGGGAGCGTGGCGATCTTCCTTGAAACGGTACCCGACATCGAGATCCTGAAAGAGATCAGCATCGACGGTGGTGCCACCTGGTTCGACGCCAACGACGCGGCCAGCGCCCCGGTAGCGGAGGTCGGCAGCGGTGCGTTGTACCGGTTCACCGTCACCAACACGGGTACGGCCAAGCTCAACAACGTCACCGTGGAAGATGCCGAGCTGGGCATCAGCCCGGGCGTCGATATCGGCATGCTCGATGTCGGTGATTTCGTGGTGCTCACTTCGGGCACGGCTGGCTTCGAGAATCTGGATGTCGACGAGCGCTGCGCCAATGCCGGGCAGTTCACCAACATCGCCTCGGTGGAGGGAACCTCGGACGACGATGGCTCGACCGCCAGCGACAGCGATCCGGCCAACCTGATCTGCGAGCGGACCGACATCGAGATCGTCAAGGAAATCAGTATCGATGGCGGGACCACCTGGTTCGACGCCAATGATGTGGCCGGTGCGCCGGTTGCCCAGGCACCGAGCGACGCACTGTATCGGTTCACCGTGCGCAACATCGGCACCACGAACCTGGTCAACGTGACGGTCAGCGATGCCACGCTGGGAATCGTCGACTATTTCGTCGGCAACCTCGCAGTCGGTGCGGAAGTGGTGATCACCGAGGGCGAGATCCCGGCGCTGTTCGTCGAGGATCGCTGCACCACGGCCGGCCAGTTCGCCAACATCGCCTCAACCGAGGGCGAATCGGCCGAAACCGGAGCCATGGTCAGCGACAGCGACCCGGCGCTGCTGGTCTGCCAGGTGCAAGTCGCCGAGATCTGCCGCACACCGGGCTTCTGGGGCACCCATGCGGGTACCGAGAAGAACAGGTCCACCGACCTGACCCAGCTGGCCATCGACGCGGCCGGCGGCGCGCTGTCGATCTGCGGCGCGACCATCGACAACACTCAGGTTCCCGACTATATGTCGGCGGTCGAGGCGATGTGCGTCAGCGTCCAGGGCGACTCGCGACTGCAGCTGACCCGTCAGCTGACCGCGATGGCGCTCAACTGCGTGGTCAGTGGCGGCGGCGCCGATTGCAGCGGCACCTCGGTCGAGTCCCTGTTCCAGGCGGCCAATGAGGCCTGCGAACTTGGCGTGGCCAACCTGAGCGACTACATCGCCCCGGTCGACTGCTTCAACAACGGCGGCCAGTTCGACAGTTCGTCCGGTGAATGCGTCATCGATCCGGAAAGCAACTGCCACCTGCGCGAGCTGAGCGAGTCCGAGGTGTTCGACGACGTCTCGCCGCTGCCCGGCCCGGCCGGCAGCTCCAGGGCGTGCAATGCGGCGACCAGCAACAACGTCACCGTGCTTCCGTAACCGCGAACCGGAAGGGCGGGGCACCCCGGTGCCCCGCTCGACCGACGCGACAAGGCAATTCGAACGGTGGGGCGCCCATGTGGCGCCCCGTTTTTTATGCGCTCCGTTCCGATCGGCCGCCACCCCACGCGTCGCGAGTGCGATGGTATTCGGCGGCCGTTTTGTGCGAGACGAGCAGCCATTTCGCACGAATGAGACGCGCTGTCTCGTTTCGGAACTCCGGTCAGACACCCGCTTCAAAAGTGTGATCGTGTTCGCAAGTTAACAGGGGCAAGGCTTTGCGCCGCCAGGCCCGCTCGGATGGGCGGCGACGGATCGCCGGCCTGTCGCAGCGCTGCGACGGCAAGCGTCCTGCGGGGCGCCAATGCTTCGGAAAAAACTTTTTAAAACAGGTGGTTAATGATTTGGCACGAACATTGCTACATCGGCAGACCACGCCGCCTTGGCTCGGTGTGCACCTTTGGCCTGGCTCTCGTGGCATCGGTATGGGGAGTTCGTCAACCCGGCGCCACTTGGTCATCAAAGGTTTCTCGATCAACCACCTGTTTCTGAACAAGGGGAACACCATGAAAAGCAAACTTCCATTCGGTACCAGCGGCGGCGGATGTCGCCCTGTATCCGATTCACCGAACGCCCCGGGCGTGCGATCCGCCGCGCTGCTGACCAGCTTGCTGGTAGCGGCCATGGCGGTGGCATTGCCGGGTGCGGTGCAGGCCCAACAGGGTTGCGGTGGAGCGATTTCGATCTCTACCGACCCCAACACCTCCGCACCCAACCAGATTCCATTCACCGGGGCGCCGCTCGGCGAGACCGTGCGGGTCACCCTGCGGCCGGCCAAGGGCGCCGGTACGCTCGATCTGACCGTGGGCGAGGTCGACTACGCCTTGGCCTGCACCAACAACAACGACCTGGTGCCCTGTGCGTTCGGCAACGATGGTGCGGCCAGCGGCGGCGCGCCGATCGCATTTGCCGGCAATGTCGGCGGCACCTGCGGTGCAACCGATGGCAGCACCGACATCGACCCTGATGGGCACGCCGGAACGGTGCGCTTCAACTTTGCGCCGCTGGTGTTGGGCGAAGCTGGCTGCACGGTCGAGTTCGATGTCACGGTCAACGACAAGGGCACCGATGCCAGTCCGCTGACCTTGACTTCGGCCGCGTCCACCTTCGGCATCTGTGCCGGTGGCCTCAACGGTGCGGCGCGCGGCAGCGTGGCGATCTTCCTGCAGTCGGTTCCCGAAATCGAGATCGTCAAAGAGATCAGCATCGATGGCGGAACCACCTGGTTCGACGCCAACACCGAGGGCACCGCCCCGGTCGCTCCCTTCCCGAGCGGCGCGCTGTATCGCTTCACGGTCACCAACACCGGCACTGCGCCGTTGATCGATGTCACGGTCGAAGATGCCGATCTGGGCATCGCGCCGACCGCCATCGCCAACCTCGCCCCTGGCGAGTTCGTGGTGATCGGCTCCGGCGACGCCGGCTTCGAGGCACTCGCGGTTGAAGAGCGCTGCGCCAACGCGGGCGCATTCACCAACACCGCCAAGGCCAGCGGCACTTCCGCCGACGACGCCAGCGTAGTGATGGATACCGACCCGGCCGTGCTGGTCTGTGTGGGTACGCCGGACATCGAGATCCTCAAGGAAATCAGCATCGATGGCGGAACCAACTGGTTCGATGCCAACGATGTCGGCAGTGCCCCGGAGGCCGAGTTCCCGAGCGATGCCTCGTATCGGCTCACGGTCACCAACACCGGCACCACCGATCTGGTCAATGTGACGGTCAACGATCCCACGCTGGGTATCGTCGATCACCTGATCGGCAGCCTGCTGCAAGGTGAGGTGATGGTGCTCGAGCAAGGCGACATCGCGGCACTGTTCGTCGAGGACCGCTGCACCAACTCCGGTGAGTTCTTCAACACCGCATCGGTGAGCGGCGATTCCGAGTTGCCGATTGCCACCGTGGATGACAGCGACATCGCGATCCTGGTGTGCGTGGGCGATCCGATGATCGATCTGCTGAAGGAAATCAGCATCGACGGCGGGACGACCTGGTTCGATGCCAACGATGTCGGCTCCGCGCCGACCGCCGTGTGGCCGAGCGATGCCAGCTATCGGGTGACGGTGACCAACACCGGTACCGCCCCGCTGGTCAACATCACGGTCAGCGACGTTAATCTGGGTATCCCGGACACGGCCATCCCCGACCTCAACCCGGGCGAGTCCTATGTCATTACCTCGGGTAATGCCGGCTTCGAGGCCCTGTTCGCCGAGGACCGCTGCACCAACTCCGGTACGTTCTTCAACACCGCCGAAACCAGCGGCCAGTCGGCCGAGACCGGTGAAGTGGTGACGGCGGGCGATCCGGCCATCCTGCTGTGCGTGGGCGAGCCCGATATCGATCTGCTGAAGGAAATCAGCATCGATGGCGGCACCACCTGGTTCGACGCCAATGACGCCGGCTCCGCGCCGTCGACGCTTGCGCCGAGCGACGCCTACTACCGGCTCACGGTGACCAACACCGGCACCACCGATCTGGAAAACATCACCGTGTCCGACCCGACACTGGGTCTGGTGGATGTCCCGGTCGACAACCTGGCGGTCGGTGAGAGCGTCGTGCTCGATTCGGGCAGCCTGGGCTTTGAGGCTCTGTTCGTGGAAGACCGCTGCACCACAGCGGGCCAGTTCCCGAACACCGCCAGCACTGAGGGCGACTCGGTCGAGACCGGCGAAACGGTCAGCGACAGCGACCCGGCCCTGCTGCTGTGCGAAGTGCCGGTCACGGAAATCTGCCGTACGCCTGGCTTCTGGGGCACCCATGCGGGTACCGAGAAGAACAAGGCGAACAATCTGACCCTGCTCACGATCAATGCCGCCGGCGGTTCACTGTCGATCTGCGGCACTACGATCGACAACACCGACGTGGCCAGCGCGTTCTCGGCAGTGGAGGCGATGTGTGTTTCGCCGCAGGGCGACCAGCGACTCCAGCTGGCCCGCCAGTTGACCGCGATGGCGCTGAACTGCGTGGTGAGCGGTGGCGGTGCCGATTGCTCGGGCACCTCGGTCGAGTCGCTGTTCCAGGCGGCCAACGAGGCCTGCGCCAACGACGTGGCCAATGCGGGCAACTACATCGGTCCGGTCGACTGCTTCAACAACGGCGGCCAGCTCGACAGCATCACCGGTGAATGCGTGATCGCTGAGGACAACTGCCACGAGCGCGACCTGAGCGAGTCCGACGTGTTCGACGGCGTCTCGCCGCTGCCCGGCCCGGCCGGCAGCTCGCGGGCCTGCAACGCGGCGACCAGCAACAACGTCATCGTGCTTCCGTAACAACTGGCCCAAGGGCGGGGCGCAAGCCCCGCCCGATCCGGCCAGACACCAGCCAAAATGCAAGGGCGCCCGAGGGCGCCCTTTCTTTTTCATCGCTTCTGCCGGCCGTAAAGTCTTGCGGCGCGGGCCGCTACGCAGGCGGTCTCAGCGCGTACGCGTAGGTGTTTCGCGCCTGCGACGCCGGCCGGCGTGCGGTCGGCAGCAGGGCGTTAGTCAGCTCAGGGCGCAGATTGCCGGTTTCGCGGCTCAGCGGCCGCGTCGATCTCGGCTGGGCTGCAATGCCTTGCGCCGATCCAGCACCGGGTACTCGTAGCCCATCTGGTGGCGTTCCAGCAGCCGGTAGAGCTGGGCGCGCGACACCCCAAGACACCGGGCGGTGGCGAGGATCTTTCCGCCACATGCGACCAATGCCTGCTCGATCGCGTGTTTCTCGGCCTGAAGCCGGGCCTGTCGCAGGGTGAGCGGTGCGTCGTCGAGGACGTTCTTCGCCGGGGCCGTCTCGAGGTCGAGATCGGCTACCGCGAGCAGGTCGCTTTCGCACATCACCAGCGCCTGCCGCACCCGGTTGCGCAACTCGCGGATGTTGCCGGGCCAGGCGTGCTGGCGCATTCGGGCCAATGCCTCCGGCGCCAGGCGATGCGCGCGCAAGCCCATTTCCTCGCCGAGTTCGGCCAGGAAGTGCTCCGCCAGGCGCTCGATATCCTCGCCCCGATCGCGCAGCGGCGGGGTTTGCACGTGCAGCGCATTGAGTCGGTAGAACAAATCCTCCCGGAACTGGCCGGTGCGACAGGCCTTCTCCAGATCGATGTGGGTCGCGGCGACGATCCGGACATCGGCGTGGATGGTCTCCACGCTGCCCAGGCGCTCGAAGGTGCCTTCTTCCAGAAAGCGCAGCAGGATGACCTGCATGTCGAGCGCCAAATCGCCGATCTCGTCGAGAAACAAGGTGCCACCCTCGGCCGCCTCGATGCGCCCGGCGTTGCGTCGATAGGCGCCGGTAAACGCGCCCTTCTCGTAGCCGAACACTTCCGCCTGAAACAGGGCCGCCGGCAGCGCCGCGCAATTGACCGCCACGAACGGCCCACCCGCGCGCCCGGAATGCTGATGCAGCAGATGGGCGACCAGCTCCTTGCCAGTGCCGGTCTCGCCGGTGATCAACACCGGCGCGGTGGTGGCGGCCGCCTTCTGAATGGTCTTGCGCAGCGCCCGCATCGCCATGCTTTCGCCGATCAGCTTGGGCGGTGCGTTGGCGACCGAAGCTGAACGCGATTCCGTGCTGACCGGTTTCATGGAACAGCGGCCGGACAGAAGGTCAAGACCCGGGTTGCGAAATTCGGCTTCGCCAGACCCGGGTCGCGGGAAAGTGCACTCACAGGGTTTTCCTCGAACAGTGGGGGCTGTGTCGCAAGGTTTATCCAGTAACACGCGAATCGATCCCGACAACGGTCAATTTGCCAGTCGAAGTTGAATATTCGGGTGCTGCACGGATGCGTTTCTGCGACGAACGGTAGCTACCGACAGACCGACGGCGTGCCACCCCGGCGCATCCGCAAGGGGCGACAGCTCGGGCGATGAATGGGACAATACGCGCTCCAATTCGCCAGCCCATGCCGCCACGATGTCCACTCCCAACCGCCGCGACCTTGCCAACGCCCTGCGTTTTCTTTCCGCCGATGCCGTGGAGGCGGCCAAGTCGGGTCACCCCGGCATGCCGATGGGCATGGCCGACATTGCGGAAGTGCTCTGGAACGATTACCTCAAACACAACCCGAACAACCCGAAGTGGTTCGATCGCGACCGCTTCGTGCTGTCCAACGGCCACGGCTCGATGCTGCTGTATTCGTTGCTGCACCTGTCCGGCTACGATTTGCCGATCGACGAGCTGAAGCGATTCCGCCAGCTGCACTCCCGGACCGCCGGCCACCCGGAGGCCAGCGAGACGCCCGGCGTGGAAACCACCACGGGACCGCTCGGACAGGGCCTGGCCAATGCCGTGGGCATGGCGCTGGCCGAAAAGCTGCTGGCCCGGCGCTACAACCGGCCCGAGTTCACCCTGATCGACCACACCACCTGGGTGTTCATGGGCGATGGCTGCCTGATGGAGGGCGTCTCGCACGAGGCCGCCTCGCTGGCCGGCACCTGGGGACTGGGCAAGCTGGTGGCATTCTGGGACGACAACGGCATCTCGATCGATGGCGAAGTCGAGGGCTGGTTCACCGACGACACCCCGGCCCGGTTCGAGGCCTACGGCTGGCAGGTGATTCGCGCGGTCGATGGCCACGACCCGACCGAAATCAAGCAGGCCATCGATACCGCCCTGGCCGAAACCGACAAACCGACGCTGATCTGCTGCAAGACCACCATCGGTTTCGGTGCGCCCAACAAGCAGGGCACCGAGGCGACCCACGGCGCGCCGCTGGGCGCGGCCGAAGTGGCGGCCGCGCGCGAGCACCTGAACTGGCCGCATGCGCCGTTCGAGGTGCCCGAAGCGATCCGCGATGGCTGGCGGGCCGGCAATTCCGGCCTGGTCCGCGAAGAGCAATGGCAGCGACTGTTCGACGCCTATGCCCGGCAGTACCCTGCCGAAGCCGCCGAGCTCGACCGGCGCATGCGGGGCGAACTGCCCGATGCGTTCGCAACCGTCGCCGAGGCCTTCATCGCCCGGCTGCAGGCCGAGGGCCCGGTGGTGGCTTCGCGCAAGGCGTCGCAGATGGCGCTGGATGCCTACGGCCCCATGCTGCCGGAACTGATCGGCGGATCGGCCGATCTGGCACCGTCCAACCTCACGGTCTGGAAGGGCAGCCGCTCGGTCACCGAAGACGGCGACCACGGCAACTACATCCACTTCGGCGTTCGCGAGTTCGCCATGGGCGCGATCAGCAACGGCATCGCGCTGCACGGCGGGTTCATGCCCTACGACGCGACGTTCCTGGTGTTTTCCGACTACGCCCGAAACGCGGTGCGGATGAGCGCGCTGATTCCCGCGCCGGTCATCCATGTCTACACCCATGATTCGATCGGTCTGGGCGAGGACGGCCCCACCCATCAACCGGTCGAGCACCTGGCCTCGCTTCGGCTGATCCCCAACAACGATCTGTGGCGGCCGTGCGATGCGGTCGAATCGGCGGTCGCCTGGCGCGCCGCCATCGTCCGTCGCGATGGTCCCAGCTGCCTGGTGTTCAGCCGGCAAAACCTGGCCCACCAGCAGCGCGATGCCCAGCAGGTGGCGGATATCGCCTGTGGCGGTTACGTGCTGAGCGACCCGCCCGAAGGCCGCTTCGACCTGATCCTGATCGCGACCGGTTCCGAGGTTGGCCTGGCGATGGATGCTGCACGCACGCTGGCCGAGCGCGGCATCAAGGCGCGCGTGGTGTCGATGCCCTGCGTCGAGGTCTTCGAGCGTCAGCCGCTGGAATGGCGCGAAGGCGTGCTGCCGACCTGGTGCCGCAAGCGGATCGCCATCGAAGCCGGCGTGACCGCCGCCTGGTACAAATACGTGGGGCTGGACGGCGCGGTCATCGGCCTCGACCGGTTCGGTGCCTCGGCACCGGCCGATCAGTTGTTCACCCATTTCGGCATCACCGCCGATCGGGTCGTGGCGCAGGCCGAGGCGCTCATCGCAGGTTGATTCCGACGCACCGGGGGCCACATGACCGAAATCACCAGCCAGCCAACCTATTGCGCCGAGATCGAAGGCAAGCGCCTGGCGGTTTTTGATGACCTACTGCCCAAGGCGGCGCTGGAGCAGCTGACCGGCATCATGTACAAATCCGGCTACACCCGCAACGAGGTGGCGCGGCCGGACGTGGCTGCCTTCCGGCACTGGGCCACCGAGATCCCGGCCGAGGCGCTCACCCAGCTGCCGATCTGGGAGCCGACCCAGCGGGCCCTGGCGCAGTTCATCCCCGAGCGGCGCTACAAACCGTACCGAAGCTACGTCAACGCCAACTTCTACGGCGACATGCTGTTCACCCACACCGACTGCCTGCCCGGCAGCGACGAGCTCACCGCGCTGTGGTACGTGAGCACGGTCTGGGATCACGAATGGGGTGGCGAAACCCTGTTTTTCGACAGCCGCAACGATGCCCGCGCAGTGGTCAGCCCGCGCCCTGGCCGACTGGCGATCTTCAACGGCAACCTCACCCACGCCGGCCGTCCGCCGAGCCGCATCTGCGTCGAGCCGCGGTTCACGCTGGCGCTGAAGTTGCAGCCGCTCGTGTAAGCGGGGCGTGGACGATGGCTGGCGACGCCCGGCGATGCGCTTGGCGCGGTGATGCCGGTCGACGATCGCAGGCGCGTCCGGCGGGTGAGCTCAAACCGCCAGTCGGGTAGCGCAGCTGGATCAGGCCAGCGCACCGGCGCGCTGGCGCGGCGCCTGGGCGACAGTTACTTCGCCGCGACCTGCGGCCGCCGGAAGTACCGCTGATGTTTGAAGTGGTCGTGCCCGCGGCCGACTTCGAAGTAGGCCTTGCCGCCGCGCCGACCGTGCTGAAGGCAGGGCAGTTCGTAGACCGCTTCCGGATTGTTGGTGTAGTAGACCGGGATCTTCTCGGCGTAGCGCTTCATGAATTCCGGACCGCATTCGATGCCGTTGTAGCTGTCGAAGCCGAACCGCGGGTCGCCGATGTTGAAATCGTCGATACACACCACGCCGTTGTCGATAAGATTCAGTTCGCGCTCCAGCGGCCACGGGTCGTACCAATGCGCGTCGAGGTAGAACAGCGGGCAGGCGAATTGATCCTTCCACTTGCGGATCAGGTCGGGCGAATCGGCTTTTTCGACATAGGTGTGCGGCATGAACCCGACCCGGCGCCGGGCCATATCGACGTAGCGATCGACCACATCGCAGGTGACGATGGTCAGGTGCGGATAGGTCCGGGCCAGATACTCGGTGGTATCGCCCATGTTGCAGCCGGTCTCGATGATCGCATCGCAGCCGTAGCGTTCGATTAGATAGTCGAACTCCAGCGCCGTGGTAACATCGAACCCGAACGGCCCGCCGCCGTCGCTGAGTTCGGCCGCTCCCATGCGCAGCGTGCGGTAGAAATGTTTGTAGACGGTATCTGCGGACATACGGGTTTCCGGGCGGATTCAGCCCGAGAGGTTAGCCGCAATCGCCGCCCCCGGCCAGCATCGGTCCTGTCCAACGAGGTATGAGCCTGAACCCCCCGGCCCGATTCCAACGAGGTATGAGCCTGGATCGGGCGAGTAGCCCGGCATAGGCCGCAGGCCGTAAGCCGGGACCGCCGGCTGCAAAGGTCTCGCGAGTAGCCCGGCATAGGCCGCAGGCCGTAAGCCGGGACCGCCGGCTGCAGAGGTCTCGCGAGTAGCCCGGCATAGGCCGCAGGCCGTAAGCCGGGACCGCCGGCTGCAAAGGATCTGGTGATGGATAAGCCCTTCCGGCTCATCAGCTCGCAGCCGCCCACCCGGACTCAAGGCCCAGCGCGAAGCCGGGACAATCGCAGGCTCAGTCGGCCGTTTCGCCCAGCGCGATTCGGAGCAGGCGCGCCTCGATCCGCTCGGCCATGCCGGTGGGGGCGGACAGTTCCATGCGCTGCATCGCCTCCGGATCATCGCGGCCGCGGTCGAAGGCAGCGCGGGCCAGTAGACCTGCCTTGCCGGTGCGGGTGGCGGTGCGCTCCTTCAGCCAGGACAGGGCGCGCACCAGTCGTTGCTCGACTTCGGTGAAATCGCTGCCCATCGGGTAGTCGTGCAGCAGGCCGTTGCCCCGGTAAGGCCGTAGCAGCCCGGCCAGGCGTTCGGGCGTGTTCTGGCGCCAGGCGGCGGGCGGCACGAAATCGCGGGCCAGTTTGCCGGCCGCCTTGGCCTGGTCGGCCAGCGCGTCGATGAACCGGGCATCGCTGACCGCCAGCATGGCGATCACGCATTCCTCGTCGCTGCGGCCGCGCAGATCGGCGACGCCGTATTCGGTAATGAAGATATCGCGCAGGTGGCGCGGGATGGTGGTGTGGCCATAGTTCCACAGCACACTGGGCTGCACCTTGCCGCCCGATTCCCGGGTGCTGCGCAGCATCAGCACCGAGCGGCCTTCCTCCAGCGCATGGGCCATCGCCACGAAGTTGTACTGCCCGCCCACACCGGACACCACGCGGCCATCATCCAGCGCGTCCGATACCGCAGCGCCCAGCGCGGTGGCCATCATGCAGGTGTTGAAGAACCGCGCATCGCGACGCTGCAGCCGCTCCAGCGCTTCCCGGCCGCCATAGAGCTGGTTGATCTGCGACACCCGGGTCATGCCGATCCGCGCGCGCGTGTCGGGCGACATGTCGCGCAGCCAGCGATAGAAATCGTGCGAGCCCAGGAAAAAGGCCGCGTGCAGGTACTGGCCTTTCTCGGCGATGCGGGCCCGGTCGGCTTCGTCGTCCTCGCCGCGCGCCACCCGCAGCATCAGATCGAAGTCGTCGATCACCTTGCGTTTGATCACGTCCACATCGACCAGCCGCATGAAGCCGTCGGTGATCATTTCGCTGGCGCCATAAAGCCCGTCGGTGAACTCGCCCAGGCCACCCCAGGCGCAGTGCAGCGGCGATTCGTGCAGGCCGGGGGTGAGCGATTCCAGTAGCTGGCGGTAGTCGGCGTTGCGGGTGTGGCGCAGCGCCAGGGCATGGCTGAGTGCGTCGCTGAGCGCGCCGATGCCGATCTGCAACGTGCCGCCGTCGCGCACCAGCGCGCTGGCATGCAGGCCGATGGCGTGTTCGGCATCGGAAACCGGCCCGCGCGGCAAGGCGAACAGCTTGGGCACCGGGGCCGGGTAATCCATCACCGCATCGAAATAGTCCGGGCTCACCGCCGCGTCGCCGTCCATGAACGGCAGGTCCGGGTGAATCACGGCAATCAGGGTTGGCCTTGGTTTTCCCAGTCGGGCCATTTCGTCCACGGCATCGAAGGTCAGGTCCGGGTTGCAACTCAGGCTCAGGCGTTCGCCACCGGGTTCGCGCGCCACCAGTTGCACCAGAGCATTCGGCCCGCGTTGCGCCACGGCGCTGGCGGCGTGGGTGTAATTGAGGTTGTTGTAATGCCGCTGCGCATCGGGTGCGCCGAGCAGGGTGCCCGACTGCATGTAGAACTCTTCGATGCGGATATGGCTCGGTACCTGCCCGGCTTTTTGCGCCGGCACATAGGCGAGAACCGGGAAATCGGCGCCAAAATGGCGATCCAGGAAGGGTTTCAGAAAACGGCGCTGCAATCCGCTACCCGGTGCCGGCGGGGTCAGCGACAAGGCCGTCATCAGGTGCAACGAATGATCCGGGTTCTGCGCGACATGTCGATAGATGGCATTGAGCAGGCCATGCGGCTTGCCCAGGCCCAACGGCGCGGCGAGTAGCAGATTCGGGCCGGTCCGGCCCAGCAGAAAATGCAGCGCATCTTCGAAGGAGGTCAGGCGCTCTGGACGATTTGTCATGGGCAAAGAGTACCGCCTGGCACGTCCGTGTGTCCGAGGCGGTGAGGAGAGTGCATCAGTGTGCGGACTGTCGTCAGTCCGGAGACCGGATCAGAAGCGATAGCCCAGCATGACGCTGTAGACCAGCGGATCGATATTGACCTTGCCGACATTGGCGCCGTTGACAAAGACATCGCTGCCGATGTCGATCCAGCGGATATCGCCGATCAGCTCGAAGCGCTCGGTCAGCTTGACCACGACGCCACCCTGGAAGGCGACGCCCCAGCTGTTGTCGACCGCGACATCGGCGCCGGCCAGCGGACCGCGTGCGTCCTCATCGTGCAGCCAGGTGTAGTTGATGCCCAGACCGAGGAACGGATTCACCTTCGACTCGGGCATGAAGTAGTACTGCAGGCTGAGCGTCGGCGGCAGGTGGCTGACATCCACGGCCTTGGCGCCATTGACGCTGACCGTATGGTCGAACTTGCTGGAGGCCAGCAGCTCGACGGCGATGTTCGGGGTGAAGTGGTAGCCAACGGTGAGGCCCAGCTGGGTGTTGGAATCGACGCTCGACTCGAGTGCACCGCCGGCCAGCCGGCCATTGTCGTCTTTCGGGTCGACCACGGTGACGCCGGCGCGGACAAACCAGTCCTGTGCCTGGACCTCGGCGAATGGGGTCAGGGTCAGGGCGAGAGCCAGGGTGGCGGCAAGCGGAGCGGGGCGAAACATGGAGTTCATCGTGGGGATCCTCGAGGGGTTGAAAAGATGCATCCAGTTTCGGCGACCGCCGGTCGGCCGGCCTTGAGCCTGGTCAAAATTCCGTTAACAAGACCTCCCGGTCGCGGGCGTGGCCCGCTCCTTCTACAGGGCGTAGCCAACTCTCGTGTGCGAGTAGCCTGGATTGCAGCGCAGCGAAAATCCGGGACCGCCAGGACACCGGTCGAAACCCGGCACACCCCGTGGACCGAAGCACCCCGGTCGCGGACGTGGCCCGCTCCTGCAGGGCGTAGCCAACTCTCGTGCGCGAGTAGCCTGGATTGCAGCGCAGCGAAAATCCGGGACCGCCGCAGCCCGACCCCCGCAAGCGTCCGGCGCGCACCTTCGACTCACGCCAGGCCCGTCGGGCCGAGTGCGCGGCAGCGTCCAGACCCGCGCGCCTGCCCCACGGCGAAACGCCTGCCTGCGGGATCGCAGGGCGCACTTGACAGATAAAATTACAGATGTAATCTAGCGTCAGGTTTACAGGTGTAATCACAATGCAGATCAGCGAAGCCGAAAGTCGGGTCATGGAGGCGCTCTGGCGTGACAGCCCGCGCAGTGCCGAAGATGTGGTGGCCGAGCTGGCCGAGCCCAACGGCTGGGCCGAGGCCACGATCAAAACCTTGCTCAACCGACTATTGAACAAGGGCGCGATAACCGCCGAGCGCGACGGTCGACGTTACCTGTATGCCCCCGTGCTGCGCCGCGAGGATTGGGTCCGCGGCGAGAGCGAGAGTCTGCTCGATCGCCTGTTCGGCGGTCAGGTCGCACCGCTGGTCGCGCAGTTTTCCCAAGGCCGAAAGCTCAGCCCCGACGACATCGCAGAGCTGCGCAAACTGATCGAGGCGCTCGACGATGAACAGTGAACTCTCCTCCGCTCTGATCGCCTTCCTGACCGAAACCACCCTGGCCGGTTCAGCGGCGATGGTCCTGGTGCTTTGCCTGCGCGTAAGTGCCCGCCGCTGGTTCGGTGCCGGCATCGCCTACGCGCTGTGGCTGCTGGTGCCGCTGGCGATGGTGGCGGTGCTGGTGCCGGCACCTGCTGCGGTCATGGTCGATGCGGCACTTTCCCCGCCCGCTGCGGCGTCGCCTCCCGTCGCTGCGGCGGCGACGGACAATTCGAACGCCGGCCCTCGGCAAGAATGGCCATGGAAAGCGGCGCTGGCGGCGATCTGGCTGGCCGGTCTGGTGACAACGTTGGTGCACCTGGTCCGGCAGCAGAGGCGGTTTCGGCGCGCGATGGGCCGCGTCAGACGCGCTCAGGAAGGCTATTGGCGAGCATGCACACGGGCTGGACTACCTGCGGTGATCGGATTGCTGTCGCCGCGCATCGTGCTGCCGGATGACTTCGAACGCCGCTACACCGCCGAACAACAGCAACTGGTGCTGCGCCACGAGGGCATCCACATCGCACGCGGCGATGCGTGGTTGAACGCGCTGTCGGCCGCGCTGCGCTGCGTGTATTGGTTCAACCCGCTGGTGCATCTGTGCGTCATGCGCTTTCGCGACGACCAGGAGATGAGCTGCGACGCACAAGTGCTCGCGCTCGATCCGGCTGCCCGACGCAGCTATGGTGAGGCCATGCTGAACACCCAACTGGCTGACGCGTGGCTGCCGATCGGCTGCCACTGGTTCGGCATCGAGAAAAACCGAAATCACCCACTCAAGGAGCGACTCGCCATGCTGAACAGCCCACAGCCCTCGAAACGCAAACGCCGCTTCGCGGCAACGGCACTGGTTTTCCTGGCGCTGGCTTTCAGCTGGCTGGCTTGGGCGGCTCAGCCGCCAGCCCTTACTGCGGGTGAAGTCGGCGAAGGCATTCGCGTGGAATTTTCCGCGTCGGTCAGTGCGAATGGTCGTGCAATCGAAATTGACCGCATTCAGAGCCATTCGGCCGGCGTCGAGATTCGGGCCAATGCGGCGGATGGGTCGCGGCCGTCGCTTCGCATTGTTTCCGGAGATCCATTCTCTCTCCAGGTGGATGCCGGCGAGAGCAGTTGGCGGGCTGAACTCCAGATCGACGGCACAGCGGATACCGGCTATCGCCTGCACGGGGAGGTTGCGCGCAACGGGCGCCTGGTCGAGCCGATCGACCTCTCCGCACGAGCCGGTCAAAGCTTCATGCTGGAAGCGGTCGACCGGAACAGCGGCGAGACCCTTGGCCTGGACTCCACGCTGTCCCGCTCGGACCCGATGCCTGCGCGCACGGCCAATGTGGCCCTGAAGGCATTGGGCGTGTTGACCCTGGAAGAGCGCGTGCAACTTGGCGCGCGCGGCGAGGTTCTGATGCGGGAGCGGCGCATCCTGAGGGCAGAACCGAATGTCGACGCCGAGGCACTGATGCGCGATCCGCAGGTTGCCCGATGGATCGACGAAGTGTTCGGATTCAGCGACTTGCACTGGCGCGCTCGCGGCATGAGTCAGCCGGAAATCGCTGCAGACCCGTTGGCATGGCACTCGCTCACGCTCGAACTCGACCCCGCGCGGCTCGACCGAGACCAGTTCGATCCACGTCTGCTCGACGGGGTTTCGCTCGGCTCGGCAATGGGCGGAGAAATGAGGTTGATTGGTGAGAATCCGCAAAGTCGCGCGCTCGAATTGTCCGCAGAGCCTGCCGTGGAAGATGCCGATTGGCCGAGCTATCGCCGCATCGTGCCGCCGGTGTACAGCGCGGAGGCCGTCAAGGGCGGAGAGCAGGGGGTGGTGTTCCTGCAGGTGCAGGTATCCGAACAGGGCACCGTGACCGAAGCGCGTGTCGCTCAGTCATCGGGACACGAGACACTCGATCGGGCCGCAGTTGAGGCTGTCTCGCAGTGGACCTTCAATCCCGCGCGCTCGGACGGACAGCCGCGCGCGTCGCAGGTGACGGTTCCGATCGTTTTCGAGGTGGGGCCCGGAGTTGGCCTCGACATCCCGGAGCACGCTCATCCAAACACGCTCGACCAGATTTACGTCCGCAGCCTGTAGCAGGTCAGCACCGAAGGAGCCGCCCGATGGACCTGATTTCTTCTTCCAGCCTGATCGCCTTCCTGACCGAAACCACCCTGGCCGGTTCAGCGGCGATGGTCCTGGTGCTTTGCCTGCGCGTAAGTGCCCGCCGCTGGTTCGGTGCCGGCATCGCCTACGCGCTGTGGCTGCTGGTGCCGCTGGCGATGGTGGCGGTGCTGGTGCCGGCGGGTTTCCGGCCTGAAGCATTGCAGGCGATGGTGGTGGGTGTACGGGCGATTCCCGATGCGATCGATGTGTCCGTCGGCACGGCGGGCTTCGGTCTTGCTTCGACGGCTTGGGCGACTCTGTGGCTGGCCGGCGCGCTGGCGGTGGCGTTGAGGCTGGCGCAGCAGCAGCGCCGCTTCGTTGCCTCGCTGGGGCCGGTGTCGCCGGATCGGCAGGGCCTGCTGCGCGCCCGGATCAGCGCCGGGTTGCCGGCAGTGATCGGCGCGTTTCGCCAGCGGATCGTGCTGCCGTGCGACTTCGAGCTGCGCTTCGACGCCGAGCAGCGCGCCTTGGTGCTGCATCACGAGCGCATCCACGTCGCTCGCAGCGACACCCGGATCAATGCCGTGGCAGCCCTGCTGCGCTGTATGTACTGGTTCAACCCGCTGATCCATCTGGCAGCCGAGCGATTCCGACAGGATCAGGAGCTGTCGTGCGATGCACGGGTTATCGCCGATCACCCCCGCGCCCGCCGCCGGTACGGCGAAGCGATGCTGCAGACCCACCTTACGGCCGCAGCACTACCGCTGGGCTGCCACTGGTCCGGCTTCGGCCGGTCGACGTTGTTTCCTCTCAAGGAGCGCATTGCCATGCTCAACAATCCCACCCCTTCCGCCGCACGGCGAACCGCAGGAACCCTCGCCATCGGTGTGCTCGGCGCGGTGATCGCGCTTTCGGCATCGGCGCTGGATGCTGGCTCTGGTGCGCTTGCACCGTCGGAGGATGTCAGCTATCGCCGCATGGCACCACCCAGCTATCCGGCCGAAGCGCTGGCCAAGCGCGAGCAGGGCGACGTGGTGCTCAAGGTGCTGGTGGCCGTCGACGGCACACCACGGCAAATCGAGCTGGACTCGTCCTCGGGCGTCGACGCCATCGATCAGGCGGCCCGGGACGCGGTCGAGCAGTGGCAGTTCAACCCCGGCATGCAGGGCGGGGTACCGGTCGAAGGCTGGGTGCTGGTCCCGATCTCTTTCCAGCTGTCCGAACCCGAGGCACCGGATCCGCTTCCGACCGGCGAAGGCGGTGTCGCCGCGCTCGACGGCATCTACATCCGCCCGGCGACGGAATAACGCGCCAAGGCGTGTCCCGATCCCGTGCGCTGAAGCCTCGTGGCTCGATCGGCATTCCTTAGCCCCGGCTTTCCGCTGCGCTGCAAGCCGGGCTACGCGAATCGGCTACGCGCTGCGGCGATGCCAATCGGGCCGCGTAGCCCGGCATAGGGCCAAAGGCCCGTATGCCGGGAAGGCCTGCAGGCCGGGATTGCGCGTAATGGCGGCAGGCCGGGATTGCGCGTGATGGCGGCAAGTGGGGGATGAGCGTGAGGGTGAGTGTGGCGGCGGTCCCGGCTTTCCGCTGCGCTGCAAGCCGGGCTACGCGTTCGGCCTGGGTCGCGCGGTCGGTTGATTCGTCTCAGGCCAACAGCAACTTGCCCGCGGCGATCACCAGCACCGCTGACAATGCGTAGCGCAAGCTGCGCACCGGCAGCCAGTGCAATCCGAGCTGCGTGCCGAGCACGGCGCCGACCGCGACCACGGCAAGCCAGACCGGAAGCTCTGCCGGCAGCGCACCGGTGGACCGCCACAGGCCGGTCAGGGCCAGCACCGAGTTGATCCACACGAAGGCGACCGAAATGCCACTCGCCTCCCGGGTCTGCGCCCAGCGCATGAACAACAGCAGCGGGGTGAGAAAGATCGCGCCACCGGTGCCGGTCAGGCCCGACAGCACGCCGATGGCGCCGCCTGCGGTGAGTGCCGGCAGCCAGGGAATGGGCCGTGCCGGCAAGGCGGCGTCGTTGTCGGCCGCCGCTCGGGCGCTGCGGTACACGCCCACTGCGGCGACCAGCAGGATCAGGCCGAGCACCGCCTCGTAGGCATCACGCGGCAGTTTCGCCTGGGCCGCGAAATAGGCTGCCGGTGCCGAAGCCAGCACGAAGGGCAGCACGCTGCGCCAGTGCACGTGGCCGGCGCGCCAGAACCGCACGAGTCCGATGCCGCCGACCAGAATATTTAGCGCTAGCGCGGTCGGCCGCATCTGCTCCGGCGCGAAGCCGACCAGGGCCATCATGGCGATGTAGCCGCTGGCACCGGCGTGGCCGACCGAAGAGTAGAGGGTGGCCACCGCCAGAAACAGCGCCGCCAACAACCAGATTTCGAATTCCATGTGCGGCGAGCATCCCGAACCAGACAGTAAACCGATGCCGTGCTCCGTTCACCGAGACACCTGTCGAACCCAGGCCGGAATGCGCGGAGCGAACGCCAGCGGATTCGCACAACGGCAGCGGCCTTGTCCCCGTTGCGATGAACTCACTCCGGCCTGCGAGGGGCGCGGGCGACCGAACCGGCGGTCAATCGTAGCTCAACTCGGTGCTGCGGCCCCAGAACACCTTGTAGGCGAATGCGGTGTAGCCAAGGATGGCGGGCAGCGTGATCACCACGCCAACCAGCATGAACTTCAGCGAGCCCGGCGCGGCGGCCGCCTCGATGTAGGTCATCCGATCGATCACCAAGTAGGGAAACAGGCTGTAGGCCAGGCCGGCGAAGGCGAGCACGAACAGCGCAACAGCCCCAGCGAACGGCTGCCAGTCGCCGATGGTCCCGCCGCGCAGGCGCTTGCGCAGCCGGCTCTCGCACCAGGCGAACACCAGTGCGGTGAGCACCGGAATCGGCAGCAGCAGAACGAGGTTTGGCATCGCGAACCACTTTTCGAAAATCTGCGGACTGACCAGCGGCGTGGCCATCGATACCGCCGCAATGCCAAGCCCAGTCAGCCACAGGCTGCGCCAGGCCCAACGCGCGGCCTTGTCGGCCAGCGCGCCCTCTGCCTTCATCAGCAGCCAGCCGGCGCCAAGCAGGCTGTAGCCGGCCAGCAGGGCCACGCCGATGGTGGTGGCGAACAACAAACCAACGGCATCGCTTCGAAAACCGAGGATGTAGCTGCCCAGCATGAAGCCCTGCGAGAACGCCGCCAGGATCGACCCGGCCCAGAACGCCAGATTCCACAGCGGCTTGTGCTCATCGTGCGCCTTGACCCGGAAATCGAACGCCACGCCGCGCACGATCAACCCGATCAGCATGGCCGCCACCGGCAGATACAGCGCGCTGAGCACGATGCCGTGCGCCATCGGAAAAGCCACCAGCAGCAGGCCGACGCCGAGCACCAGCCAGGTTTCATTAGCGTCCCAGAACGGGCCGATCGAGGCGATCATGCGGTCCTTCTCGGCATCGTCGGCGCCGCGCAGCAGGATGCCCACGCCGAGGTCGTAGCCGTCCAGCACCACGTAGATCAGCATCGCCAGGGCCATGAGGCCAAGGAAAATCAGCGGAAGCCAGGCGTCCATCGTCATGCTCCCTGCGCGGCGAGCGCGCGGTCGGGGGAGGGGTTGGCGCCGGCCTTGCGGGCCATGTGGAACAGCACCGAAAGATAGGCCAGCAGCAACACCACATACAGCGCCAGATAGGCCGACAGGCTCAGCCCGATATGCGTGGCCGGCACCGCCGAGGCGGCATCGGCGGTTTTCAGCACGCCGGTGACCAACCATGGCTGGCGGCCGATTTCGGTCACGTACCAGCCGGCCAGCGTGGCCACCCAGCCGGAGAAGGTCATGGCGACCAGGGTCCGCAGCAGCCAGGTCGGCGGCACACCGGTGCGCCGCGACTGCCACACGCCCAGCCACGACACCGCCAGCATCAAAATACCCATACCGACCATGATCCGAAAGCCCCAGAACAGCGGCGCTACCGGCGGATGGTCGGGGAATGAATTCAGCCCTTTCACTTCGCCATCCAGCGAGTGGGTGAGGATCAGGCTGGCTGCCTTGGGCACGCTGATCTCGTAGCGGTTTTCTCGCGCCGCCTCATCGGGGATGGCGAACAGCCGCAAATCGGCGCCGCGCTCGTCCTCCCAGATCGCTTCCATCGCCGCCACCTTGGCCGGTTGGTGCTCCAGTGTGTTCAGTCCGTGCAGGTCGCCAACCAGGATCTGCACCGGAATCAGCAACGCCGCTGCCAGCAAACCGGTTCGCAATGCCACCCGCACATCCGCCCCGCGGTCGTTCCTCAGCCAGCGGTAGGCCGACAGCCCGGCGACCAGAAACGCGCCGGTCAGCCCCGAGGCAATCAGCATGTGCACCAGCCGGTAGGGGAACGATGGATTGAAAATCACCGCCCACCAATCGGTGGGATGGGCCTGCCCGGCAATCATCTCGAAGCCAGCCGGGGTCTGCATCCACGAGTTGAGCGCGAGAATCCAGAACGCCGAGAACGAGGTGCCGACCGCGACCAGCAGTGTGGCCACGGTATGGGTGCGGTCGCTGACCCGGCTGCGTCCGAACAGCATGATGGCCAGGAAAGTGGCCTCCAGGAAGAACGCGGTCAGCACCTCATAGGCCAGCAGCGGGCCGGCGATGTTGCCCACTGTTTCCATGTAACCCGGCCAGTTGGTGCCGAACTGGAAGCTCATAGTGACGCCGCTGACCACGCCCATCGCGAAGCTGAGCGCAAACACCTTCACCCAGAATCCGTAGGCGCGGTTCCAGTGCTGCTCGCCGGTGGCATTGAAGCGCAACTTGAAAAACAGCAACACCCAGGCCAGCGCGATGGTGATGGTGGGAAACAGAATGTGAAAGCTGATGTTGGCGGCGAACTGCACGCGGGCCAGCATGATGGGATCGATCATGGTGTCGCTCTGACGGTGATCTGGCCGGGCTCAAGTAGCGCAAATGTTGTCGGCATGGTCGGCAGGCCAGGGCCCGCCATGTCGGTTCGATCAGTTGCTGCAATAAATGCCATGCAGCGTGTGGATGATGTCGCCGGCCGGGCCGGGGGCGAGCGAGTAATACACCGTCTGCGCTTCGCGCCGGGTGTGCACCAACGCTCTTTCGCGCAGCACCGCCAGGTGCTGGGACAGCGCCGACTGACTCAGCTCGACCAGTTGGTTGATCTCGCCGACCGACAGCTCGCGGTCGTGCAGCAGGCACAGAATCCGCAGGCGCTGCGGATTGGCCAGCGCCTTGAGCAGCTCCGCCGCAGCGTCGGCTTTGGCCGCCATCTCGCGCGCGGCCTTGGCCATGGCGTCTGGCGAGGGTTTGCCAGCCATCGCGCTCATCTTAGCGAGCGTCCTCGACCGATCCGCCGGCCTCGGTCCAGCCCATGAATCCGCCGGCCAGCGACAGCGGCTCGGCAAAACCCAGACGTTTCAGCGCCTCGGCCGCCAGCGCCGAACGGCCGCCGCTTCGGCAATAGAGCACCACCGGCTGGCCGCGATGGCCGAGCGCTGGGTCCTTGATGCAGTTCACCGCCGGATGGCCGTCGACTTCGAACTCCAGCACGCCGCGCGGAATGTTCACCGCGCCGGGAATGCGGCCGGCGGCGTACTCGCCCGGTTCGCGGACATCGATCACCGGCACGCCCTCGGCCTGCAGCGCGCGCAGCCGATCGGCATCGATCTCGGTGACGGCCGCTCGGGCCTGGGCAACCAATTGTGGGGCGGTGAGAGCCATAAGCAGACCTCCGGTGCGAACAAGATGCTTGACAGCATACAAGATCACTAATTAAGATGCAACTAATTTAGCGACACATAACCTACGTCCGGGCGACCGGACCCTCACGTTGGGCTGACCGGAGGCGGAAATAATGGCGAATATCTGCGTATTGGGCGCGGGCATCGGCGGCATGAGTGCCGCCTATGAGTTGCGAGCCACATTGGGAAACGGCCACGCCATTACCGTGATCGGCGAGGGTGAGCTGTTCAGCTTCACCCCGTCCAATCCCTGGTTGGCGGTTGGCTGGCGCAAGCCGGCCGATATCCAGATCGTCGTGGCGCCGCGTCTGGCGCGCAAGGGCATCGCCTTCGAGTCGGTCGGTGCCGAGCGGGTGTCCCCGGAAAAAAACCAGGTGAACCTGCGCGACGGCCGCACGCTCAATTACGACTACCTGGTGATCGCCACCGGGCCGCGCCTGGCCTTCGATGAGGTGCCGGGGCTGGGGCCGGACGGATTCACCCAATCGGTGTGCACCACGCCGCACGCGGCTCGGACCCTGGAAGCCTATGAGCGCTTTCTTGACGATCCCGGTCCGGTCGTGGTCGGTGCCGCCGCTGGCGCCAGTTGCTTTGGGCCAGCCTATGAGTTCGCGATGATCCTCGATTCCGATCTGCGCAAGCGCCGCCTGCGCGACCGGGTGCCGATGACCTACGTCACCAGCGAACCCTACATCGGCCACATGGGTTTGGGTGGCGTCGGCGACTCCAAGGGTTTGCTGGAATCGGAGCTGCGCCAGCGCCACATCAGGTGGATATGCAACGCCCGGATCACCGAGGTCCGGGCCGATGAGATGACCGTCGAAGAGTACGACGCCCACGGCGTCCTTGTGAAAACACATACGCTGGCGCACCGGTTCTCCATGGTGCTGCCCGCGTTTACCGGCGTGGACGCGGTGCGCGGCATCGAGGGGTTGACCAACCCGCGCGGGTTCGTGCTCATCGACGCCCACCAGCGCAATCCTGCCTTTCCCAACGTGTACTCGGCCGGCGTGTGCGTGGCGATTCCCCCGGTCGAAGCGACGCCCGTGGCGACCGGCGCGCCCAAGACCGGGTACATGATCGAGTCGATGGTCACCGCCATCTGTCACAACATTCGGGCTGAGCTGCAGGGTCGTCCGGTCGAGGCCAAGGCAACCTGGAATGCCATCTGTCTGGCCGACATGGGCGACACCGGCGTCGCCTTCGTCGCCTTGCCGCAGATACCCCCACGCAACGTCACCTGGGCCAAGGCCGGCAAGTGGGTCCACCTCGCCAAAGTCGCCTTCGAGAAGTACTTCCTGCGCAAGATCAAGACCGGCAACGTCGAGCCGGTGTATGAGAAGTATGTCCTCAAGGCGCTTGGCATCTTGCGGTTGAAGTAGGTGGGGCCGGGATTGGAGATCGGAGATTTGAGGTTCGAGATTCGTGAACCAAACGCCGGCCCCAATCCCCAATCCCCAATCCCCAATCCCAAAACTCCGAATCCCGAACCCCGAATCCCGAACCCCGAACCCCGAACCCCGAACCCCGGAACTCCAATGAACATCGATCGTGCGGTACTCGCGTTTGCCGGTTTCATGGTGCTGCTCAGCCTGGCGCTGGCGCACTGGCTGTCGCCGTGGTGGCTGCTGCTCACCGTTTTCGTGGGCATCAACCTGTTCCAGTCTGCGTTGAGCGGTTTCTGTCCGGCGGCCCGGCTGTTTGCCAGGCTCGGCCTCAAGCCGGGGCCGGCGTTTCGTTGAGGAGAAGTCATGAGCGCACGAATCGCAGGGCTGTTTTTGCTGGCAGTCGCCGTGTCCGCCTGCGGGCGCACCGAGTCGCCGCCGGCCGGGTCAGACGCAGCGCCGCCGCTTGACGTGCGCGCGATCGAGTCCAGCACCGCCGCGCGCGAGCGGATCTGGGACGGTGTCGTCGAGGCGGTCAACCAGGCCACGCTGTCGGCCCAGACCGGTGGGCGGGTGCTGGAGCTGCCCTACGATGTCAACGATTTCGTCGAAGCCGGCGAAGTGGTGGTGCGCTTCACCGATGTCGAGCAGCAGTCCGGGCTGCGCCGGGCGCAGGCGCAACTCAGCGCCGCCGAAGCGGCCCAGGCCGAGGCGCTGGCTGACTATCGGCGGATTTCCGAACTGTACGAGCGCAAGCTGGTCTCGCGCGCCCAGCTCGATCAATCCACCGCCCGGCGCGATGCCAGCCGCGCGGCGCTGGATTCGGCCCGCGCGGCGCTGCGCGAGGCCGGCCAGCGGGTCGATTACACCGTGGTGCGTGCGCCGTATTCGGGCATCGTCACCGAGCGCCACGTCGAGGTGGGGGAGACCGTCAGCCCCGGTCAACCGCTGGTGTCGGGGCTGTCGGTCGATCAACTGCGGGTCAATGTCGAAGTGCCGCAGAGCGAGATCGCAGCCATCCGCACGCACCGCAAGGCGGCTGTCCTGCTGGCCGACGGCCGGCGCATCGAGGCCGAGCGTCTGGTGATCTTTCCGTTCGCCGACCCGGCCACCCACACCTTCCGGATTCGCCTCGATTTGCCGGTGGTCGACAGCGGGCTTCACCCCGGCATGACCGCCAAGGCGGCATTCACCATCGGCGAGGCCGAGCGCCTGCTGGTGCCGGTGAACGCGCTGGTTCAGCGCAGCGAGATCACCGCCGTCTACGTGGTCGAAGGCAGCCGGGTGGTGTTGCGCCAGCTTCGGCTCGGTCATCGCTTCGGCGATCAGGTGGAAGTGCTGGCCGGCCTGAATCCGGGCGAGTCGATCGCCACCCAGCCGGTTGCCGCACGCGCCTGGCTGGCCAGTGTCGGGGAACGCGAACGTGACTGAGCGACTCGGCCTGTCCGGCCGCCTTGCGGCGGCCTTCCAGAACAACCCACTGACCCCGATTCTGGCGCTGGCCGGCCTGCTGCTGGGCCTGATCGCGGTGCTGATCACCCCGCGCGAGGAAGAGCCGCAGATCGACGTCACCATGGCCAACGTCTACGTGCCGTTTCTCGGCGCCAGCGTCGAGGACGTGGAAAATCTGGTCGCCTGGCCGCTGGAGCAGGCGCTGTCCGAGGTCGAGGAGGTCAAGCATGTCTACTCGGTGAGCCGCCCCGGTCTGGCGGTGATCACCGTCGAATACGCGGTCGGCGTACCGCGACAGCCGGCCATCGTGCGGACCTGGAATCAGGTGCTGTCCAGGGCCGACTGGGTGCCGCCCGGTCTGGGTGTCGGCCAGCCGCTGGTGCAGCCGATGGGCATCGACGATGTGCCGGTGCTGTCGCTGACCCTGTGGAGCGCCGACCCTCAGGGCGACACGCCGGGCGAGGACACAGCCTGGCGCGGCGCCACCGAACTGGCCGAAGTGGCGCACACGCTGGAATCCGAACTCAAGCGGGTGCCCGGTACCCGCGACATCTACACCGTCGGCGCGCCCGACCGCGCCGTGCTGGTCCAGCTCGATGCCGCCCGGCTGTCGGCCTACGGATTGGCGGTCGAAGACATTTCCGGCGCGCTGCAGGCCGCCAACCTGGTGACCGAACCCGGCGAGCGCGTGGCCGCCGATGGCGTGCGCCAGCTCAGCGCGGGCACCTTCCTGGCCGACGCCCAGGAGATCGCCGATCTCACCATCGGGCTCAATCAGGGCAAGCCGGTGTTCCTCAGCGATGTCGCGGACATCACCCGCGGCGCCGACCTGCCCAACCGCTACGTCTGGCACGGCGCGCCCCACGGCCGCGCCGCCCGCCCGCCCGAGGGCATCGCCCCGGCGGTCACCCTGGCCGTGGCCAAGAAGCCGGGCAGCAACGCTGCCGACATCACCCGCGCGGTGATCGATCGGGTCGAGGCGCTCAAGGGTTCGCTGATTCCCGATGGCGTGGAAGTGACGGTCACCCGCGACTACGGCTTCACCGCCAACGACAAGGCGGCCACGCTGATCAAGAAACTGATCTTCGCCACCTCCGCCGTGGTCCTGCTGGTGCTGGTGGCGCTGGGCTGGCGCGAAGCGGTGGTGGTCGGCACCGCCGTGGTGTTGACACTCGCGCTGACCTTGTTCGCTTCGTGGGCGATGGGCTTCACCATCAACCGGGTGTCGCTGTTCGCGCTGATCTTCGCAATCGGCATCCTGGTCGACGACGCCATCGTGGTGGTCGAAAACATCCACCGGCACATGCGCCGTGGCGGCAAGTCGCTGCTTCAGGCCATCCCGCCAGCGGTCGATGAAGTGGGCAGCCCGACCATCCTGGCCACCTTCACGGTCATCGCCGCCCTGCTGCCGATGGCCTTCGTGACCGGGCTGATGGGACCGTACATGCGGCCGATTCCGATCAACGCCTCGGTCGGCATGCTGTTGTCGCTGGCGGTGGCGCTGACCGTCACCCCATGGCTGGCGCTCAAGCTGCTGCGTGGCCATGGCCCGGACAGCGCGTCGCGATCCCCGGCTGGGCCAGACCAGCGAAGTGGGCCTGAGAAGCGCGCTTTCGACCCGCACGCCCTGTTCCATCGCCTGCTCACGCCGTTCCTCAATGCCAGACTCGGCGCCCGTCGCCGGCGCGGGCTGTTTGCCGGCATCGCCGCGCTCCTGCTGATTGCCGTCGGCCTGGCCGGCGTGCAGTGGGTGGTGCTGAAGATGCTGCCGTTCGACAACAAGTCGGAATTCCAGATCATCGTCGACATGCCCGAAGGCACGCCGCTGGAAGCCACCAATGCCGTGCTGCTGGAAATGGCCGGCGTGCTCGATGGTGTGCCCGAGGTGCGCGACTACCAGGCCTATGCCGGCACCGCCGCGCCGATCAATTTCAACGGCCTGGTGCGTCAGTACGACCAACGCCAGGGCCCGCATGTCGGCGACCTGCAGGTCAATCTGGTCGACCGCCACGACCGCCGGCGCAAGAGTCACGACATCGCGCGCGCCGTGCGCCCGGCACTGGTCGGCGTGGCCCAGCGCCATGGTGCGTCGGTCAAGGTGGTCGAAGTACCCCCTGGCCCCCCGGTGCTTTCGCCGCTGGTCGCCGAAGTGTATGGCCCCGACTATGCCGCCGCGCGCGCCCTGGCCCTGCAACTGGCCGAGCGGTTCCGCGCCACCGAGGGTATCGTCGATGTCGACACCAGCGTCGAGGCGCCCGGCGCGCTGCGCGAGCGGCTGGTGGTCGACCGCGACCGCGCCGCCCGGTTGGGTGTCGATCAGGCCCGCATCGCACAGACCCTGGCCCTGGCGATCGGCGGCCATGATGCCAGCTACCTGCGCGACGGCGCGGCGAAGTACGCCGTGCCGATCCGTCTGCGCCTGCCGCCCGGCGATCAAGCCAGCCTCGACCAATTGCTGACCCTGCGGGTGCGGGCCAAGGACGGGCGACTGGTGCCGCTCTCGGAGCTCGTCCGGGTGGAGATATTGCCCTGGCAGGGCGCCATCCACCACAAGGACCTGGCTCCGGTGGTCTACGTCACCGCCGACGAAGCCGGCCGGTTGGACAGCCCGCTGTACGGCATGTTCGATCTGGTCGGACAGCTGCGCGACGCCGCCGTCGGCGGCCATCCGCTGGAGCAGCGCTTCATCGCCCAACCGGTCGCCACCGAGCGGTTCGCGATCAAGTGGGACGGCGAATGGCAGATCACCTACGAAACCTTCCGCGACATGGGCCTAGCGTACGCCGCCGGCATCGTGCTGATCTACCTGCTGGTGGTCGCACAGTTCCGAAGCTACGTGGTGCCGCTGATCATCATGGCGCCGATCCCGCTGACCGTGATCGGCGTGATGCCAGGCCACGCGCTGCTCGGCGCGCATTTCACCGCCACCTCGATGATTGGCATGATCGCCCTGGCCGGCATCATCGTGCGCAACTCGATCCTGCTGGTCGATTTCGTCAACCAGGCCCTGGCCGAGGGCAGGGCGCTCGGTGAGGCGGTCATCGAGGCCTGCGCGGTGCGCGCCCAGCCGATCGTGCTGACCGCGCTGGCGGCGATGCTGGGCGCCTTTTTCATCCTCGACGACCCGATTTTCAACGGCCTGGCGATCTCGCTGATCTTCGGCATCCTGGTCTCCACCGTGCTGACCCTGGTGGTGATTCCGCTGCTTTACTTCGTCTGGTTGCGCCGCACCGGCCTGCCGGCACCGGAGGCCCGATGAAACGCAAACACGCACCCGCATTCGTGCTTCTGGGACTGCTTGGCGCCTGCACCGGCGAGGCCCCACAGCCGCCCGCACAGCAAGCAGCCCCGGCCAATGCGACACCCGCCCGGGAAGTCTCGGCGGGGTCCGACGCACAGGCCCGGGCCGAGGCCGCCATCGCCGATTTTGGCACGCGCCTTCGCGGCGCGCTCCAGGCGCGCATGCAGACCGATGGCCCGCTCGGGGCCGTGGATTTCTGCTTCACCCAAGCGCCGGCCATTGCCGATGCCACCATGGCCGACCACGGCGTGCGGATGGGCCGCACCTCCAGCCGCGTGCGCAATCGGGCCAATGCCGCCAACGATTGGCAGGCACAGGTGCTGGAAGGCTTCGCAGCCAATGTCGCAGCCGGGCAGGCACCGCAAGCGCAGCGCGCCGTACTGGCCGACAACCTGCCCAGTGACGTGGCCTTGCGGTTCATGAAGGGCATTCGCGTCGAGGCGCCGTGCCTGTTGTGCCACGGCGATCCGATCGATGCGTCGCTGGCCGCAGCGCTGGCCGAGCGCTATCCCGCCGATGCCGCCATCGGTTACGCCGAAGGCGACCTGCGCGGCGCGTTCTGGGTGGAAGTGCCATCCGACACCGGCACCCGCTGACCGATCACCGGAGTCGATCATGACCGTCACGCACGAGATCTGATCGCCATGTATCGGCAAGAAGACTATCTCCACTGTCGCCCGCCTCACAGCCGCTGGCCCGCCCAGTACCGTTCAGGTCCGCCAGTCCCTGGTGATCGGCCTTGTGGGGAGAGCGCTGTGGCGGTCGTTGGCTCAGCCCCTTGCCTGACCTCGAACGACCCCCGCAATCCACTCGCACCGACCACATAGAGCCCAACCGGAGAAAATCCCATGCCGATCCCCTTTCCCGACCTGCTCAAGGACCTCAATGTCGACATCGCTGAATTGCGCAATGCGGCGCCGGGCCCGATGAAGGCGTTCACCGGCCTTGCCCAGGAGGCACTGAAGCCCGGTACGCTGGAGGTCAAGACGCGTGAGTTGATGGCGGTGGCGATCGCGGTCGCAATCCGCTGCGAGGGCTGTATCGGCTTCCATGTCAAAGCGGCGATTCGGGCCGGTGCCAGTCGTGAAGAGCTGGCTGAAACCGTCGCCATGGCAATCTACATGGGAGCGGGGCCGGCGATGATCTATGGCGCAGAAACGCTGCGGGCATTTGACGAGATCGCCGCGGCGGGCTAGGGATCGGCGGACAAAAAAGACCGCGCGCCAGAAGGCGCGCGGGGATCGTGTCGGAGCGGTAAGCGAAATGGAACCTCGAGCGGTAGCAGTCAGCGGTTCCCTCCGCGCCCACCCTGTCCCTGGCGCGACTGGTAACCGCCGCCGTAACCACTGCCGTCGCGCGGCCGGCTCTGCTGGCCACCGCCTTGGCTTTGATTGTTGCCGCTACCGTCGCGTTGGCGCTGCATGCTCCGATCCTGGTCGCCGCTGCCGTCACGCTTGCGGGATTGCTCGCCGCGATCGCCGCCCTGGCCCTGCCGGCCTGCCGCGTTGGCCGGGCCCAGACCGGCCTGCTCGCGCTCCTCGGGGGTCATGTTCTGGGCGCGGTTCTGCATTTCGCTTTGGAAGCGGACCCGATCTTCCTCGCTCATGCTGCGGGCCTGGTTGCGGAGTTGGGTCAGTTCCTCGTTGCTGAGTTGGCTGAAGTCGGTGTCCGTTTCCTGTGCGATGGAACTGGCGCCGGTGGCGAGCGCAGCAAACAGGGCGGCGGTTATCAGTGTGGTCTTGAGCGTCATGTCATTACTCCGATTTGGGCTGAACGACGTCGTTTCGGCGTCGGATGAACTATCCAGCGATACCATTTCGACCTGATTTCCCGGCTGTCACCAAGCGTAACGAGGTGTTTCGCGGCCGGTCTCGTCTCAGAAACGATCAGAGTGGTCGGGCCGCTTGATCACCACCTCCTTGGTCACACCCGATTCGCCGGGAAAGTTGGTGAACATGGCCTGGACCAGATAGGGCATGATCTCGGTCAGACGGTGGCTGCGGCCGACCGAGACCGCTTCGCCCTCGAACAGCACCTCGCGGGTCGCACTGTCTGCGCGAACGATGTTCATCCGCAGTGTCCGGGTGTAGACGGTGTAGCTGTACACCTCCGGCCCGTAGCCGAAAGGGTAATGGCCGTAGAACGTGCCGCGGTACCAGTAGCCGGTGTAGAACGGGTGCACATGGCCGTAGGCCCCGTAGAAGCCGTAGAACACCGTCGGCCGCGAGCGCACCACCGGCTCACCCTCCGACACGGCGTACTCGACTCCGACCTTGAGGTCGGCGGCGTCCGCCTCGTCGGCGGGACGGAATCCGAAGCTGGACAACTCACGCCGGATCAGGTCGGCGTATTGCCCGAACTCCAAGCTGCCTTCCCTGGACGCATCGACAGGAACGATCACGAATCGGGCGTCCGGGCCGACCTCGCCGAGACGGTGGAATCGGGCAACCTCGGAACGGAAGGGGGTGGCACAGGCAGTCAGGATCAGGGCGACCAGCACCGGCAAGACGGCACGCCAGGCGACGACGATCCGGAGCGGCAGTGCGAGGGTTCGAGAGGGACGGATCATGACAGCACCTCGGTTCGCCGGTAGGGAGTTTGGCGGCAGTGTCGGCCACCGCCGTTGCCACGGGATTGCGCCCGCGTTTCAACCTGTTTCCATCTGTTGCGCGAGGTGGCCGGGGGCTTGCCAGCGAGGAGTGCAGCGCACAGACTTCGCAGGATGGAGCAAGCCCGCGAGCGCATCCTCATCGTCGACGACGACCCCGACCTCGGCGCGCGCCTGGCGCGCTACCTCGGCGAGAACGGATACAGCGCTGACATTGCCGTCGACGGCGTCGAGATGCGCAAGCGCTTCGCCGGCGAGCCGCCGGACTTGGTGCTGCTCGATTTGATGCTGCCGGGCGAGGACGGGCTTAGCCTGGCGCGCTGGCTGCGCGGCGAGAGTCGCGTGCCGATCATCATCCTGTCCGCCCGCGGCGAGGACATTGACCGCATCGTCGGGCTGGAAGTCGGCGCCGACGACTACCTGCCAAAGCCATTCAATCCCCGCGAGTTGCTGGCACGCATCCGTGCCGTGCTGCGCCGGCACGGCGAGTCCCCCGCAGATACAACGGCAGGTCAGCCCAAACTCCACTTCTTCGGGCCGTACCGATTGGATCTTTCCGGACACCGCCTGCTGCGCGGGGAAGAAGAGGTGACGCTCACCGGCGCGGAGTTTTCCCTGCTGCGGGTGTTTGTGGAGCACCCCAACCAGGTGTTCAGCCGCGACCGCCTGATCGATCTCCTCAAGGGCTACGACCGCTCGCCGTTCGACCGTTCCGTGGATGTGCGGGTGACCCGGCTGCGCCGCAAGATCGAGTCGGACCCGGCGCATCCGGTGTTCGTGCGCACGGTCTGGGGCGAGGGCTATCTGTTTACGCCGGGCGGCGACCGGCGGCCGTGAAACGCCCGTCGCTGGGCCTGTTCGAACGTGCTGCGCTGGCGCTGGCCGGCCCGTTCCTGCTCGCTCAGGCGGTGATGGTGGCAATTTTCGTTTGGCAGGTGAACCTGCCGCTGGCGCGCAGTGCCACCGAGGACCTGGCCGCGCTGATCGTCCTTGCCGCACAGACCTGGGTCGAATTGCCGCCCGAGACGCGCCCGGATTTCCAGACGGAATTGCGGCACAACCACCACCTGATACTCGCCCCGGCCGCTGGGCCACTGCCTGGCGGAGAGACGCACCTGCCCTATCCGGCGCTGCTGCAGGAGGCGCTCGCCTCGCGCATCGGTGTCGAGTCGCACCTGACCCAAAGCGTCGATCCGGACATGTACTGGCTGGATCTGCCAACTTCCGAGGTGACGCTGCGGATCGGTTTTCAGCATGATCGAATCGGCGCCCGACCGCAGCGGGTGCTGTTGGCTGGTCTGGTCGCTGTGCTGTTGGCCTCGCTCGCTACGGCGTTGTTGTTGGCGCGCTGGCTGATCCGGCCGCTCACGCGTTTGGCGCGTGCCAGCGAGGCGATTGGACACGGCGAGCTGCCCGCGCCGCTGCCGGAGACCGGGCCTCGCGAGCTGGCTGCGCTGGCCACCCGTTTCAACCGCATGGCGCGCGAGGTCCGTGGCCTGCTGGATAGCCGAACCGCATTGCTTGCCGGCGTTTCCCACGATCTGCGTACCCCTCTTACGCGCATCAGACTGTCGATGGCGATGCTGCCGGGCTCGACGCCCGCCGACCTGGTTGGCGACATCGAACGCGATATCGAGCAGATGGAGGGCCTGATCACTCAGCATCTGGCCTATGCGCGCGGATTCGCTCCGGAGGTGGCCGAGCCCCGCGACCTGGTCGAGGTCGTCGGGGAAGCGGTCGCCAACGCCGAACGCCAGGGCCTGGCCGTGGACTGGCGGCCGCCGCCGCCATGCGTGCGGCCGGTGCAGGCGGGTGCCTTGGCGCGGATTCTCGGGAACCTGCTGGAAAACGCGCGGCTACACGCCCGTGGCAGAGGGGTCGAGCTGCGTTTGGAAACCCGGCCCGATCGGATCCGGATCGGCGTGCTCGATCGCGGCCCGGGCGTCGATCCGGATGAAGCCGAAACCCTGTTCCGGCCATTTCAGCGTTCTCGCCATGCCCGGGAGCCGGGCAGCGGTCTGGGGCTGGCAGTCGTCGAGCAATTGGCCCACAGTCACGGTTGGACGGTCACGCTCGGCACCCGCGTCGGCGGCGGCGCCGAGGTCTGGCTGGAGCTGCCCGGATCGGCGCCGGGCGGAAATACTTTGTAACCCTTGGCAACCCCCGCGACACAACCGCGAAACCGCTAACTGCCAGTCTGAGCACGTCGGTTCCGGCCGGTTCGTCGCGTCGAGTCTCCTCCTCCCTCTCTTCCGCGACGGACCGGTCGGTGACCGGCCCCATTCCCAGCGAAGGCGGAACCAATGAAACGTTCGAGGTCACCTGCTTCTCAGCCGCCGCAAGCTCGTGCTGTGCTGTCTGCGCTCGGCGTCGCGATCGCACTGAGCACGACTGCAACCGCGCTGGCCGCCGAGCCGGACGCCGCCAACCTGCACGCGCGGGCCTCGGCGCTTCTGCAGCCCGTTCCCGACACCGCACCAGGCAGTGAATCCGACACAATCGAGCGGATCGAACTCGGGCGTCGACTGTACTTCGAGACCGCGCTTTCGCTCGATGACAGCCAATCCTGCAATTCCTGTCACCGGATCGACGGCGGCCGCGCCGGAGTCGACAACCTGCCGACCTCGCCCGGCGTGAAGGGCACCAATGGCGAGCGAAATTCGCCGACCGTGCTAAACGCCGCCCTGCACATCGCCCAGTTCTGGGATGGCCGGGCGCCCGACCTGGCGGAGCAAGCCCAAGGTCCGGTGCTCAACCCGGTTGAGATGGCGATGCCCGACGAGACCACCGTCCTCACTCGGCTCCTGGCCCGCCCCGTCTACGTCGAGGCATTCGCCGGGGCGTTTCCGGGGCAGGCCGATGCGGTCACCTACGACAACCTGGCCACCGCCATTGCGGCCTTCGAGCGCACCCTGCTGACCCATGACCGTTTCGACGAATTCCTGCGCGGCGATCTCGCGGCCCTGACATCGACCGAACTGTCCGGCCTGCAGGGCTTTCTCGACGCAGGTTGCGCCGCCTGCCACAACGGCCCGGCGCTGGGCGGCCAAGCCTTCATGAAACTCGGCCTGGTCAAGCCCTACACCGACTCCAAGGATCCCGGCCGGGCTGCGGTGACCGGCGAAGACGCAGACCGTCAGGTCTTCAAGGTGCCCGGACTGCGCAACATCACCCTGACTGCGCCGTACTTCCACAACGGCGGGGTCGCGACCCTGGACGAGGCGGTGCGCCGGATGGGCGAGTACCAGCTCGGGCGCGACTTGAGCACGGCGGACATCGAGGCCATCGTCGGATTTCTCGGCGCGCTCGAGGGCACGCGCCCGGTCGGAGCACCCGGCCCGTGAGCGCCGACCGCCAGCCCGACGTCGTGGTATGGCCGCGTGCCGCATCTGGAACGGTTGGTCCGGGCCACCGATGTGAGGGTGGCGGTTGGGCGCGCCCGAAATGAAGCGCCTGCTTGAGGGTCGGCGCGGTCTGGCGGTGATCGGCGTACTGTTGCCGCTGCTTGCGTTTTTTGCGTACGCGGCGTTGCGCTCCGGGCCGCTGGCGCCGGTGGCGGTGACGGTAGCAACGGTGGAAACCAGGTCGGTCGCGCCGTCGCTGTTCGGCATCGGCACGGTCGGGGCGCGCTACCGTCACCAGATCGGGCCGACCTTCGCCGGCCGGGTGCTGCGGCTGGAGGTCGATGTCGGAGATGCGGTCGAGGCTGGACAGGTGCTCGGCGAGATGGATCCGGTCGACTTCGACGAGCGCATCCGAGCCCAGTCTGGCGCGCTCGATCGGGCCGACGCTGCCCTGCGCGAGGCCTTGGCGAGGCAGGCCTACGCCGGGTCCCAGTTGCAGCGCTACGAGGCGTTGCTCGAAGCCCGTCTGATCAGCGAAGAGACGGTCGCGACTTTGCGCCAGAATCAGCAGGTGGCCGACGCGGCGGCAAATTCGGCGCGTGGCGAGGTAGCGCGCAATCGCGCCGATCTCGATGCCACGCGCGCACGCCGCGACGATCTCCGACTGGTGGCTCCGATCGCCGGGCTGGTAGTCGCGCGCAGCGTCGAGTCCGGGACCACGGTGGTCGCCGGCCAGGCGGTGCTCGAGCTCATCGATCCGTCCAGCCTGTGGATCGATGCCCGGTTCGACCAGATCAGTTCCGCGGGCCTCTCGGCAGGGCTCGATGCGCGGATCCGCTTGCGCTCGCGCCAGGACGAGACCTTGTCCGGCCGGGTGCTGCGGCTCGAGCCGCTGGCCGATGCGGTCACCGAGGAGACGATGGCCAGGATCGTCTTCGAGCGCCTGCCCTCGCCACTTCCTCCAATCGGCGAACTGGTCGAAGTGACGGTCGATTTGCCCCCGCAGCCGCCGGCCCCGGTGGTGCCGAATGCCGCGATCCGGCGGGTCAACGGAAACCTTGGAGTTTGGCGTGTGGCCGAAGGCGACGAACTCGAGTTCGTCGCCGTGGTGCTCGGGCGCGGTGACCTCGAGGGCAGCGTGGCGGTTCGGCAAGGCTTGGCCGAGGGCGACCGGATCGTGGTCTACACCGAGAAGGCGATCGGCGCGCGCAGCCGGATTCGCATCGTCGAGCGTATTCCCGGTGTGACGCCGTGATCAGCCTGGCCGGGCGCGACATCCTGCATGCCTGGGGGAAATTCGTTTTCACCGGCGCCGGCCTTGGACTGTTGATCGGGGTGACGCTGATCATGGCCGGCGTCTACCGCGGCATGGTCGACGACGGCAGGGTACTGCTCGACAACAGCGGTGCCGATCTGTGGGTGGTGCAGAAAGACACCCTTGGGCCATACGCCGAGTCCTCCAGCGTTCCTGACGACCTCTGGCGCAGTGTGGCCTCGGTGCCGGGTGTGGCGCAGGCAACCAACGTCACCTATCTCACCATGCAGGTCCGACAGGGCGAGCGTGACGTACGCGCGATGGTGGTCGGGATCGCCGCCGGCCGCCCTGGTGATCCTGGCTGGCCACCGTACCTCGTGGCGGGCCGGCAGATCACCCGCGGGCACTACGAGGCGGTGGCGGATATCGCTGCCGGCTTTGGGCTCGGCGACGTGCTGCAGATTCGCCGCAACCGCTACACCGTCGTCGGCCTGACCCGGCGCATGGTCTCCTCCAGCGGCGATCCAATGGTGTTCATTCCACTCAAGGACGCGCAGGAGGCACAGTTCCTCAAGGATAACGACGCCTTGTTGATGCAGCGTCGACGCACCGAGGCCAATCCGGAGTTCAACCGGCCGGGGGTGCCCGGGCTGCTCGAGGCGGTGGTCGGTTCGCAGGCCGTCAACAACGCCGTCAACGCCATTCTGGTGCGGGTTTCGCCGGAGTACGAGGTAGCGGACGTCGCTGCGCCGATCCGTCGCTGGCAGCGCCTGCAGGTCTACGACCGCCCGCAGATGGAGGGCATTCTGATCGGCAAGCTGATCGCCACCTCATCGCGGCAGATCGGCATGTTTCTGGTCATTCTCGCCATTGTCAGCGCCGCCATCGTGGCGTTCATCATCTACTCGCTGACCATGGACAAAATCCGCGAGATCGCGGTGCTCAAGCTGATCGGCACCCGCAATCGCACCATCGCCGCGATGATCATGCAACAGGCGATCGCGCTCGGGCTGATCGGATTCGTGGTCGGCAAGATCACCGCGACGCTCGCGGCGCCGCTGTTCCCCAAGTATGTGTTGCTGATCGCGCGCGATGCGGTGTTCGGGATTTTCGCGGTACTGGCGATCTGCGTTCTGGCCAGCCTGGTCGCGATCCGCATGGCGCTCAAGGTCGATCCAGCCGAAGCGATCGGTGGCTGAGATGAGCGGTTACGGCATTCGCATCGAAGGTCTGAAAAAACGCTACGGCAAGGGCGACACGGCCGTCGATGCGCTGAAGGACGTGAACATGCAGGTGGCACCCGGCGAAGTGGTCGGCCTGATCGGCCCGTCGGGCTCGGGCAAGAGCACCCTGCTCAAGAGCCTGGGCGCGGTGATCGAGCCCAGCGCCGGCCGCATGGTGCTGGGCGAGCAAGTGATTTATGACGACGGCTGGAAGGTCCGCGACCTGCGGGCGCTGCGGCGCGACAAGATCGGCTTTGTGTTCCAGGCGCCGTACCTCATCCCGTTCCTGGACGTGACCGACAACGTTGCGCTGCTGCCGATGCTGGCCGGGATGGCCAACGACGCAGCGCGGGCGCGGGCGCTGGAGCTGCTGACCGCACTCGACGTGCAGCACCGCGCTCATGCGATGCCCTCGCAACTTTCCGGTGGCGAGCAGCAACGCGTCGCGATTGCGCGTGGTCTGGTCAACCGGCCGCCGGTGATCCTGGCCGACGAGCCGACCGCGCCGCTCGACTCCGTACGTGCGATGGCGGTGATCCGCATCCTCAACGCGATGGCGCGTCAGTTTGAAACAGCGATCATCGTGGTCACCCACGACGAAAAAATCATCCCGACCTTCAAACGCATCTACCACATCCGCGACGGCGTGACCCACGAGGAAGAGGGTGAGGGTAGGGCATTTACCTGATCCACCACAATTGCGGAGAGAAATCATGAAATTGGTGTTTCGCATGGGCGACATGCTTTGGGTCGCAGCGCTGGTGTGGGCAATGGTTACCGTCAGCAGTGGGGCGGCCATCGCGCAGGCGGTTGACGGACATGCCGTGGATCGCCACGAACGGCACGCACCGGTAGCAGACGAGCCCAGTGCAAACGGCCCATGGGCGACCGACGCACCGTTGCGCGAGGGCATGCGACGTATTCACGCGGCGGTGTCGGCGACGCTGCCCGACTATCGGCGGCACGCCTTGAAACAGGCGGACGCGGCGGTGTTGGCTGCCGAAATCGAAAGCTCGACCACGTATTTGTTCGCCAATTGCCGCCTCGAACCCGACGCCGATGCTGCCTTGCACGGATTGCTGGTGCAGTTATTGCAGGGCGCCGCCGCGCTGCGCCGCGATCCGGCCGCAGACGCTGGCCTGCCCCGTGTGCTCACCGCGCTGGAAAAATATCCGCAACTATTCGTGGATGCCGAGTGGCAGGCGATTCCATGAAGTTTCACCAGCTCGGTTGGTGCTGACCCTGGTGGTGATTCCGCTGCTTTACTTCGTCTGGCTGCGCCACACCGGCGTGCCGACGCGGGGCGCCCGATGAATCCTGAACTGCCTTACAGCGCGTCGACCGGCAGCTTCAGATAACGCACGCCGTTGTCTTCCGGCTCGGGTAATTCGCCGGCGCGAATATTCACCTGGATCGCCGGCAGAATAAGGGTGGGCATGTCCAGCGTGGCATCGCGCGCGGTGCGCAGCTCGACGAAATCGGACTCGCTCACGCCGTCGCGGACATGGATGTTCTCGCGCTTCTGCTCACCGATGCTGGTCTCGCAGCGCGGCTCGCGCCCACCCGGCGAATAATCGTGACAGACAAACACCCGCGTCGACTCGGGCAGCGCGTACAGCCGCTGGATCGAGCGGTACAGCGTCGCCGCATCGCCGCCCGGAAAGTCACAACGCGCCGTCCCGCCGTCGGGCATGAACAGACTGTCGCCGACGAACAGCGCATCGCCAATCAGATAGGCCAGGCTGTCCTTGGTGTGGCCTGGCACCGGGATCGTCAGTGCCTCGACCGAGCCGAGCCGGAAGTGTTCACCCTCGCCGAAGAGATGGTCGAACTGCGAGCCGTCGACCGGGAAGTGGTCGCCGAGATTGAAGATCGGGCGGAAGTTCTTCTGCACCTCACGGATACCGGTGCCGATCGCGATTCGGGCTTGCGGAAGACGTTGCTTGATCCAGTCGGCGGAGGACAGGTGGTCGGCGTGGGCGTGGGTTTCGAGGATCCACTGCACCTCCAGAGATTCAGACTCGACGAACGCGAGCAACTTCTCGGCGCTGAGGCTGGAGGTGCGACCGGCCTTGGGGTCGAAGTCGAGTACCGGGTCGACCAGGGCCGCGATCCGCGTGACCGGGTCGAACACGACATACGACCAGGTGCCCGTGTCGGGGTCGTAGAAGGCATGGACGTCTGGAACGATTTTTTTGCGCACGGCGAGAACTCCTGTCGACAAGGTGAGTGTGGGGCTCACAGCACCGTGGGCGCGGTGCGCCACGTGATGAAGCCGGCCATCAGCAGTAGGCCGATGGCGAAAATCTGCTTGAGACGGTGCTGCGGAATCCGGCTGGCCAAGCGGTTGCCGAGCAGGCTGCCGCCGGCGCCGACCGCAGTCAATACGCCGAGCAGGCGCCAATCCAGGACGAGCCCGGTGGCCGCCAGCACCGAGACATATTTCTGCAGCCCTGCAAATGACTTGCCGGCGATGATCCAGAGACTGGTGCCCAGCGCACGGTGCATGGACAGGCCGCCGAGCAGGACCAGCGCCGGGACGATCAGGAACCCGCCGCCCACGCCGACCAAGCCGGTCACCGCGCCCACCACCAGGCCGTCGAGGCTGATTGCCAGCCGCGAACGCGGTGCGACGGAAGGATCGCGCGTTTCGGGGCTGCGGCCATTGCGCAACATCATCAGCGCGGCCACAACCATCACCGCTGCGAAAAGCAGTAGCTGAACGGCGCCGGAAACCCATTGAGAAAGCCAGGCCCCGAACCATGCACCGACCATGCCCGGCACGCCGAACCAGAGGACGCTACGCCAGTCGACCCGACGTTGCAGGGTGTAGGGCAGAGCGCCGACCAAGGCGATGCCACCGACAATCGCCAGGGAGCCGGCGATCGCGATTTTCTCCGGCTGGCCGACCAGATAGACCAGTACAGGCACGGTCAGAATCGAGCCGCCCGAACCGAGCAGGCCGAGGCTGAGACCGATCAGGACGGCGGCTAACAGGATGATGGGCATGATGACCTTTCGGGAGAGTGGCCCGGCCGCGATCGGCCGGGCCCGGGTGGATGCTTACAGGGTCTTGCGGCTGAAGTACCAATCGACGTAGTCATAGCCCTCGTCCTTGCGGCGTGCGGCCGCCTCGACAGTGCCCGGCGGGGGCACGATCACCGGATCGCCCGGCTTCCAGTTCTCCGGGGTAGCGACCTTGTTCGTGTCGCTGGTACGCAGGGCCTGGAGCAGGCGCAGGAACTCGTCGATCGAGCGGCCGTTGGTCATCGGGTAGTAGACCATCGCGCGAAGGACACCCTCCGGATCGATCAGGAAGGTGGCGCGCACGGCAGAGGTGTCGCTGGCGCCAGGCTGTATCATCCCGTAGGCGTGGGCGACTTCCATCGACAGGTCGGCGATGATGGGGAAATCAACCTTGACGCCGAACTTCTCCTCGATATTGCGGACCCAGGCAATGTGCGAGTGCACACTGTCGATCGACAGGCCGAGCAGCTCGCAATCGAGCGCGCGGAATTCCTCGCTCCGGCGGGCGAAAGCCATGAATTCCGTGGTGCAAACCGGCGTGAAGTCGGCCGGATGGGAGAACAGGACCAGCCACTTGCCGCGGTAGTCGGCGAGCTGCTTCTGGCCGTGGGTGGTGCGTGCGTTGAAGTCCGGTGACGGGCGGTTGAGCTGTGGGAAGGCGAGCGAGGTGTTCATCGGTGAATCTCCTGACTGAAGGTGGGTTTGCACGACGAATCACTCGCCACGCACCGACATAATAGTAGACGATGCTAATTTAGAGTAGTCGAATGTTTTGATTGCTCTGATAGGCCTGGCCAATCGATCAAGTCGATTTGCGTGGTTGCGGCCTTGGGCTGGTGTGCCGGAATGAGGTCGGTACTGCCGGGCTAATCAATTTCGCGGACTTGGCGCGCCAGTGCGATCAACGGCAGGGAGCCTGTGTCGGCGACCCGCAGGCCGATCGGGTCATCGCCACGACCTCCGGCGCAAAAGCCACGACATTGCGCGCGCCGTTCGTCCAGCGCCGGTCGAGTTGGCCCGCTGCCATTTAGCGTCGTCGTGGTGGTTCACGCACTGCCCGGCCTGCCGACCTGCTGTTGCTGATCGATTTCTGGGCGCCATGGTGCGGTCCCTGCCAAGCCATGGCGTCGCATTTTGAGCGCGTCGCTGCCGCGCTTGAACCGACCGTGCGGCTGGCCAAGATCGATAGCCAAGCCCAGCCCACTGTGGCGGGCCGCTACGCGATTCGCAGCATTCCCACGCTGGTGCTGCTGCATCGGGGTCGCCAACTGTCGCGCCAGTCCGGCGCGATGAGCGTTGTCGATATCGCCCGCTGAACGCGCGCGGCGCTGGCTGGTTCGAGGTGAGTCGGCGGCGCTAAAGTGCGTCGACCGGCAGCTTCAGATAACGCACGCCGTTGTCTTCCGGCTCGGGTAATTCGCCGGCGCGAATATTCACCTGGATCGCCGGCAGAATAAGGGTGGGCATGTCCAGCGTGGCATCGCGCGCGGTGCGCAGCTCGACGAAATCGGACTCGCTCACGCCGTCGCGGACATGGATGTTCTCGCGCTTCTGCTCACCGATGCTGGTCTCGCAGCGCGGCTCGCGCCCACCCGGCGAATAATCGTGACAGACAAACACCCGCGTCGACTCGGGCAGCGCGTACAGCCGCTGGATCGAGCGGTACAGCGTCGCCGCATCGCCGCCCGGAAAGTCACAACGCGCCGTCCCGCCGTCGGGCATGAACAGACTGTCGCCGACGAACAGCGCATCGCCAATCAGATAGGCCAGGCTGTCCTTGGTGTGGCCGGGCACGGGAATCGTCGAGGCATCGATCGCCCCGAGCGAAAAATGTTCGTCCTTGCCGAACAGATGATCGAACTGCGAGCCATCGACCGCGAAACTCTTGCCCAGATTGAAAATCCGCCGAAACGTGCGCTGCACCTCGATGATGCCCTCACCGATCGCCAGCCGCGCACCGTCCAAATGCGTTTTCAGCCAGGCACCGGCCGACAGATGATCGGCATGGGCGTGGGTTTCGAGAATCCACTGCACGCTCAACCGCTCGCGGGCGACGATGGCCAACAGCTTTTCAGCGTTGGCCGTGCCCGTGCGCCCGGCCTTGGGGTCGAAATCGAGTACCGGATCGACCAACGCCGCCCGCCGACTGGCCGGGTCGAACACGACATACGACCAGGTCCCGGTCTCGGCCTCGTAAACCGGACAAACAGCGGGGTGCTGTGCGCTCATTGCCTTCCCCAAAGCAAGAAAACATCAGATTCATCATACGCCGACCGTCGGCGCACCCAAATGACCGAGCGCGTCCGCCCAGCCGGCCCGGCCACCCTCTCCCCAACCCCTCTCCCCTCAAGGGAGAGGGGCTTTAGCGGCCAAAGCCCGATCGCTTCCGGCGGCCCTGCGCCCTGAATACGCCCGGAGGAGCGTGATATGAGAGCGTGCGCCGCTCTGAAGCCTTTCCCCCCTCCGAGGGGCGAGCCGCGGCGCGCTCTGAAGCCTCTCCCCCCTCCGAGGGGGAGAGGTTTGGAGAGAGGGGGCGGCGCCGCAGGCGTCGTGCGTTGGTAGCTCTCCGCCAGCGCACCAACACCAACGCCTGCCTTCGGCAGCCCACCCAGCCACCCTCTCCCCAACCCCTCTCCCCTCAAGGGAGAGGGGCTTTAGCGGGCAAAGCCCGATCGCTTCCGGCGGCCCTGCGCCCTGAATACACCCGGAAGGGCGTGGTATGAGAGCGTGCGCCGCCCTGAAGCCTTTCCCCCCTCCGAGGGGCGAGCCGCGGCGCGCTCTGAAGCCTCTCCCCCCTCCGAGGGGGAGAGGTTTGGAGAGAGGGGGCGGCGCCGCAGACGTCGTGCGTTGGTAGCTCTCCGCCAGCGCACCAACACCAACGCCTGCCTTCGGCAGCCCACCCGGCCACCCTCTCCCCAACCCCTCTCCCCTCAAGGGAGAGGGGCTTTAGCGGGCAAAGCCCGATCGCTTCCGGCGAGCCTGCGCCCTGAATACACCCGGAAGGGCGTGGTATGAGAGCGTGCGCCGTTCTGAAGCCTCTCCCCCCTCCGAGGGGGAGAGGTTTGGAGAGAGGGGGCGGCGCCGCAGGCGTCGTGCGTTGGTAGCTCTCCGCCAGCGCACCAACACCAACGCCTGCCTTCGGCAGCCCACCCGGCCACCCTCTCCCCAACCCCTCTCCCCTCAAGGGAGAGGGGCTTTAGCGGGCAAAGCCCGAT
>Ga0209346_1000159_pt1 | contig 92827 bp, 85 predicted proteins | sample AutmiccommunBRH9_FD_187381 | JGI IMG/M metagenome (GOLD analysis project Ga0209346, IMG submission 187381) | Deep subsurface microbial communities from Mt. Terri, Switzerland - Autotrophic microbial communities BRH/9 (SPAdes) (version 2) | ecosystem: Environmental > Aquatic > Deep subsurface >...
CCTTTGCTCTGCCCCTGCTTTCAGTTGGTCCTCACGGACTTCCCCTTGGGGTTCGCTACGGTTACTGTCACTGTCTCCGGTCATCTCTTTTCATCTGACTAGATGTCGCCCATGCCGGGCACACTAGGGCCCGACGTCCCCGGCGGGCCGCAGGGGGTTGGTCGATCCGTCACGATGCCTATCTCGCCAAAATCCACGGACAGTGAGGGACCACTGTCCCTACCTTCACCATGGAACCTCGAGTCAGATCCCAAAGGTAGGCCCGACATCCCCGGCGGGCCGCAGGGGGTTGGTCGATCCGTCACGATTCCTATCTCGCCTACAACTCCTGTGAAAGGCGGGGTTCGCAGCGGGAATTTTTACAGGAGGAAACGGAGCCCGCGGAGCCATTCGCCGCACTGGGTCTGACCGCGAATCTGTAGAATAAACGCGAATCCTAAAACCGGTCGCTCCCTAGGCCGTTTTAACAAGAGAAAAAGGGAGGGCGCGGAGAAGAGGGTCTTTGCTTACTTTGTGTGCTTCTGTGAGGTGCAGTGTGTTTGTTCACACAAGGTCGCTAAGGGATTACACCCCGTCACCCCGCACGGCGGCCTCGATCTTGGCCACGTCGATTTTCCCCATCTCCATCATCGCCTTGAAAGCGCGTTCCGCCACCGCACCGCCCGTGGCCATTGCATCGGTCAGGACACGCGGGGTGATCTGCCACGACAGGCCCCATTTGTCCTTGCACCAGCCACATTCGCTCTCCTCGCCGTCATTGCCCACAATCGCGTTCCAGTAACGGTCGGTTTCCGCCTGATCATCGGTGGCAATCTGAAAGGAGAAGGCCTCACTGTGCTTGAATGCATCCCCACCGTTGAGGCCGAGGCACGGCACGCCACACACCGTAAACTCGACTGTCAGGACCTGGCCCTCCTTGCCGCCGGGAAAGTCCGAGGGTGCCCGCTGCACCGCGCCGACAGTGCTGTTGGGAAAGGTCCGGGCGTAAAAACGCGCAGCCTCTTCCGCATCCCGTTCATACCAGAGGCAGATTGTGTTCTTGTTCATCATGAGGTTCTTTCATTTTTCGGGTTCAACAAAGTTATGACCTTCGTCAGCAAACAGCAGCCGTGGCTGACGGCAATCATCGCGGTCCGATAGAATGACGACGAACCAGTTCCCATCAATCGGACATCGGAGGCATAAAAGAACCCTGTCCTCCGCGCATTCGTTTCGGCGCTCAACCACGGGCTGAGGCTGATTTACCCGTCTCTTCGCCTAAACACCGTCAGGCGCGGGTAAACGCGACCCCTGTGCCCCTAGGTTGCGGTTCGGTCCACTGGAGGGCTCCGGCTCCCGTCGAGCCTCCGTCGGATCGGATACCGGCGGACCTCAACCTCAAGATCGACATGTGCCCAAACCCTTTCCTGTCGATCCGCTTCAGGTCCAAGTAGAAATTGCCTCAGTTCCTCGCGTGGAATGTGTCCCCATCGACTCGACGCGGAATGGTCACAGAACACTTACGACAAAAACAGTTCGTGTTTAAATTCTACGTTCGACCCCTCCGCCCCTAGACCCCTTGCGACCCCTACGTTCGACCCCTCGCCCCCATCAAGTAGGGTCCGCTGTGTTTCGCTGCTCAAGAAAGCGGCGATCCATGAGATCCTTGTCGCGATGAGCGCGCGTTTTGAATCGGAGCATCAGTTCAGCGCTCGCGAACGGGATCGACACATCCTCGATCTCGACCCAATCGATGCTCAAGGCGGCCTCGTCGTAGCGGATCCCCGAAGCCTCGGTCATCAGATCAACGGTGATCTCGTCATTGACCCTGACGACAACCCACTGACTGAGATCCTCGTCCCCGAGTTCATCGACCGCCCGATCCGGCAGGATGCGCATCGCTTGTTTGACCAATGCCTGATTGGCTAGCTCCCGACCAATCAGCAGGTCGATATCTTCAGTCGCCCGGATAAAGCCGAGGCGGTTGATAGCGACGCCTCCGATGACAAGATACCGAGCCCCGAGGCGGTTGAATTCCCGGGCGAGTGCCACGAGGTCCCGCTCGTCGGGCGGCCGGGTAACCAGTTCTAGCGGCCCTTCCTCTGTTGCCATGATTCAAGATCCTCCCAGCGGGCAAACCGTTGAATCCCTTTAGGCTGCCCTTGGCCGGGAGCCAGCAGGTGCGCGCGCCGCTGATTCCGTCCAAATCGCTCCAAGGGAGCGGCACGGCACCGTCCGACCTCCTTGATGGGGGAAAACGCGGTCATGATCCGATTGGATTCGGAGACTGCGGTCATGTCAATCAAGGACCCGGAAAGCGCCCGCCCCGTCACCTCTCGGCTGAACGATGATCGGCTTGACTGAAAACACCCACTCCCACGCCATCGCTCATCCCGCATCCGCCGGATGCCGATGCCACCACAGAAACACCGCCAGGCGCGGGTAAATGCGACCCCTGTGCCCCCGGGTTGCGGTTCGGTGCACTGGAGGGCGTCGGCTCCCGTCGAGCCTCCTTCGGTCGGACACCGGCGGAACAGCGCGACCGACATATGCCCAAACCCTCCCTTGGCGATCCGCTTCAGGTCCATGTAGAGATTGCCTCAGTTCCTTGCGTGGAATGGGCCCCATCGACTTGGCGCGGAACGGTCAGACATCGACACCAAATTACAGTCAAAATCCATCACATAAGTCTCTCATGCACCCCCACTTGCGGAACTATGTCTACCTTTGTTTCGCGGTTCGGTTACCCTGGGTGAACATGTTAACCGTGCCCTTTCGATACTTTTTCTCTTCCTCTACTATTTCGACCACGCGGTTCGGCACGTCGATATAGAAGTAAAATTTCGTGAAGTCCTCTCGGGTCATGGCGCTGTGGATTACTTGAATCCACGTCCCTTCACTGCCGATTTTTGCGGGAGTGCCACCTCCGGTGATTGTTGCGACCATTTCAGTTTCAGTGAATGTAGATTCTTTTTGTTCAATGCCATACGCCTTTGCGATTGCCGTTGAAAGCCTTTCTGTTTCCGCTCCGATGCTCCTCAGTGAAGCGGATCCTAAATATTGCTTAGTCTCGGCGGTTGAAAGTTCGATGGGTTTCCATTTGGTTCCGAGGATCAGTTCGATAGCGACTGGCTTCTCCTCGCTTTTGGCCCAAAGTGATAGCACCATATCTCCTGATTCGCCAGCTTTGGCCTCTTTCAGCCAAAATGTGAAATTAATGCCGTCTTCTGTTGGTGATACCAGTTCCGGCAATTTTAGCTCATCATTACCTTTCAGCAGAAAGGGGAATGTAAAAACGAACAGGATGGTGATTATTTTCTTCATAAAAATTAAGGATAGCTTGATAGGCGGGGGGATCGAAAGGAGTTCCGATGAGTTATTCCCCCATTTTTAAATTTTCAAACACACGCTGCCGTGGGGGTGGGAGGTTGGAGGTTTTATTTCATCTCATTGTTCGATTATGCGCCTAGTGGTATGATACAATCAACGATTTCGGAAAAACAAACAATGTGCTTCGGATTGGTTTTCCATTCATTGTGGGAGCAATCAAGAGAACCTCATCAAACTCACTCAAAACATAACCATTTCGAGGTTCTTCCATGTCGGACCTCTGAAACCAAATCTCTTGATGCCTTAATGGATCGACGGAGTTTCCCAGATTAAACTTTAGATCCAAGAAAAATGCTTCAAGCAGTAATGGCAAAACCGCTTTGACGCGGTCAGCCAAGTTCCGTCCCCCTTTTGCTGACCAGCTTTCATCTCCAGTTAGTGGCATTGGATCCTCGTTTACCCAGACGAAATACCTCCGGAATGTTTTTCCGTTTGAATCCTTATAGCGGGCGGCAAGGTTAAACTCAAATTGCGAGACCCCATTCCCGATGTGATATAGCTTAGCGGAGGGAAGGAGAACAATGTCCGCTTCTTTGCTTTCTTCGACGACTTGGAAAGTCGAAGGTTGAGGAAACTCTAATACGAGATCTTTCAGTATCCCGTCAAATTTCATCGATAGATTCTCAACCTCATTTTTGACCCTTTCAGATCCGGTGTCCATTTTAGGGCTCATTGCCGGGATTCCGCCCATCCACCCTGCGGCCCCAATCTCCTGCTTGGCAGACAAATACACTTGGCTATTCGCTAGGAGATGTTCTCCGGCACCGATTTCAGTCATGCTGTTGAGGTTCCCTGGGGAACAGAAGACTTGATATGGGAATGGCCCTTGTGGAAGCATGACTGGGTCGAAGTGGGTCACGCAGCCTTGAAGGAAAATCAGGGCAAAAATGCCCATGCTGTTTTGGTAGGATTTCTTCATTTAGATCTTATTGCTGGTTCTTCGCGGAACTCTGTGGGACCAATGGCCACGTTTTTGCCGCTCCGGTCAGGGATAGCGACCTTATGCGGACGCTCTTCAATGCGGGATTGGTGCATAGCTTTAGTCACAACTGAGTTTTTCTTTATCGGACGGTGAGCGGAGAAGAGGACGAGGCGGCAGCGATCCGTTCGCAGAAGAGACACTTTGCCGGAAGGTTCAGACGGAGCAGACGACATCGAGGCCGCAGTTATGAGGAAAAACACTCGCCTAAGGCAAGGCGGAAGGGGCTGCCGGTAAAAAACGTTTACCAAGGCAGGCCGAGTCCGGCCTTGAGGTCCATGCGGATGGCGGGATCGGCGATGTGCCTGCAAACCAACGAGGGAGGCGTCGCTCCAACGCCCAATGCCGGCTGGAAGCCGGCGCTCCAGGTCCTTCACTGGATCCGACGGGCGCGCCCCGTTTCAGGATCCTCACTTGAAATGCAAGGAGACGAGGGTCCCATTCCCATTCCTCATCCCCGCCGGGAGGGACTATCGGCGGAGGGCGGCGGGGTCAGTCGGTCGAGCCAGAGCACGGCACCGATGAGAAGGGCGATGCCTCCGATCAGGACATGGGCAATGGCTTCCAAGGAAACGTGGGCAATGATGCCCGCGAGGGGGGGCAGGCTTGCCATGCCGATATAGGCCCCGCTCACCTGCCGGCCGATCACACTCTGCACCGCCTCAGGCGCAAAACGTCGGGGAACCTCATGGATCAGCCCCGGGTAAACCGGAGCAAATCCCAGTCCCACCAGCACGAGGCCTACCGCCATGCCAGCAAGGTGCTGGCTGACGGCAAAAATAACCGCTCCGGCCAAAGCCAACACAGCCCCACCCCGTACCAGACGGCGGTTGCCCGTGCGCTCGACCGCGAAGCCGACAAGGATTCTCCCAACCGTGATCGACCCGTAATAGGCAGTCACACATTGGCCCGCCTCCCGCACGCCGACCCCGCGGCTTTCGACCAGAATCGAGCCGGCCCACAACCCCACCGTGGCCTCCAGCGCCACATAGAGGACCGAAATGGCCCCGGAAAGCCAGGCTGCCGTCGAGCGCAGGCCGAGCGTCGGCGGGTTGCGCAGATGCGATTCCTCCGCCACCTCCGGCCGCGGCGGGACAGCCCGCCACAGTGGCAGCGTCAAAACAAACACCAGCGCGAGCGACAGCTGCATCAGGCCGATAATCAGGTAACCGCCCCGCCAGCCGATCGCCGATGCCGCGGCATAAGCCATGATCAGCGGCCCACCCGTCGCTCCGATGCCCCAACACGCGTGCAACCAGTTCATGTGACGGCCGCTGTAGTGCCGCGCCACAAATCCATTCAATCCTGCGTCGACCGCACCCGCCCCAAAACCCAGGGGTGCCGCCGCGAGCAGGATCCAATAAAAATGGTTCGCCTGCGCATAGATCAGCAGCGCCAAGCCGGTGGCAAACCCGCTCACCATCACCACCGGCCCGGTCCCGAAGCGGTTGATGATTGGTCCACTGACGAAACTGGAAACGGCCGAGAGCAGCGTCACCACCAGAATGAGCAATCCCGCCATCCCGATCGGCAAACCCAGCGATTGGTGCATCTCCGGCCAAGCCACACCCAAGGTACCGTCCGGCAGGCCGATACTGATAAAGGCGAGGTAAACGATAACCAGAAGCAGGAAGGAGGCGGTGCGCGTGGATCTCATGCTAACGGTAAACGCAGGCTATGACTGCTGATCCCGTGTCAAGGCGCGATTCCCAAGCTGATCCAACCGCCGTCTTTCGCGGCAAGCCTCGGTTCCGCCCGGGATCCGCTTTGGCCCCGGGGGGAGGAAGATTTTAATCACACCCCTTCGGCTCGCCCGTCACCCGGTGATAGCGGTCGGTAAAGGGTGTGGACGTCATGCCGTGGGCAAGGACCGACGCGAGGACCACGAGGCTTCCGAGAATCCAGTAGATCTCATCCTGCGTTTTGCTCTCGGCCATGGTGGCGTAATAGATCGCGGCGACGCCAATCGGCCCGAACCACCCGGCAAAGAGGCAATCTGCCCGGCGCTCGAGCGGTGGGATCCAGCGGTGAAGCAGCAAGATCATCGGCAGGCGCCGCAACAGGAGAACGGCAATGGGAAACACGAGCGCCATCCAGCTGTGGGCGGCCCAGTCCTCCCACGGGAGCGCCATCCCAAAAAACACGAAGACCGGAAACCCAAAGAGGCGGTTGACCGCATCCTGCACACTTTCTTCCGCCGCCTCGTCGCGTTTATCCGCGAGATCCCGAAAGACGACTCCGGCCACAAAGACCGCCAGGATCCCGTCGCTCCCGAGCAGTTTAACCGCGCCCAAGGTGAAAAGGGACAGCGCCAGGGTTACGGTGGTGATGGAGGTTTTCTCCGTGAACTTCTCGGCCTCCGACCACCGTTGGATCCGGGCCGCACCATAGCCAATGACCGCACCGAGCAGGATGGCACCTCCCACATTCCACAACAACGAAACCGTCAGCCAGTGGATCACCGCTTCACCCGGCGAACGCTGGAGCAGCAGGATGCCGATCAAGACCAGCGGGTAGGCCCCTCCGTCGTTCGCCCCCGCCTCCCCGGAGAGAAAATAGCGCACGCGTTCGGCGATATTTCGCTGAGCGACTTCACCCGCCACGATGGTCCCCGCCACCACCGGATCGGTGGGGGTCAGCGCCGCACCAAGGATCAGTGCGCTGAGCAGGGAAAGGTCGAACAGCAGGTAACTGATCCCACCCGTCAGCAACCACATCAGGATCATGCCCGGCCCGAGGATCATGACCATCGCCCGCCACTGCTGTTTGAAATACCCATCCGGCAGGCGCAGTGCGGTGGCCATCACCGAGACCGCCAACGCCACCCGCGACACCTGTTCGAGCAAGCGAAGCGGGTTTCCCCAGTCGTGCAGCCGCAGGAGATCGAGGCCGGAGGGTCCGACAACCATGCCCAGCATCACGGCGGCCAGCGGTTCTGAAAGCACCCGGACATGACCCCGGACAAACCCGGAAAGCAGTCCAAAAACGAGGACCAACGCGGCGATCACGGCCAGGGCGACATTGAGGTCGTGCATGGTCCGGCACCATGATGCCAGATCCTCCGGTTAGCAAACTACCACCGTTTCACTCACCGCTGTACCCGCCTAGAGACGTCACTCAGAGATTGCGAGTGCCCCCGGCCTTCCGAAAGATTTTTGCAGAACCGAAGGTCGCAGGAATGGCAGGATGCCTCACCACGCGGTCATCACGCCCGGCAAAAGCGCACCCATAGCTCCATGCACAAAGACAAAATTACGTCCCTTTTTGATCAACAGGCAGCGTCCTACGATCGGCAATGGAGCCGACTGGCACCGATCAACAGCACGCTGCACCTGCTCAGCGATGCGGTGCTTTCGGGGCTTCCTTCGACCGTGCACATGCTCTGTGTCGGATCCGGCACCGGAGCCGAAATTCTCCATTTCGCGCAAAAGTTCCCTCAGTGGCGCTTCACGGCGGTGGAACCCTCCAGTGCGATGTTGGAAGTCTTCGGGACCAAAGCGGAAGAAGCCGGCATTTTGACGCGATGCACCCTCCACGCAGGCTACCTCGATTCCCTGCCAACCGAGGTCACCTTTGATGCCGCCACGGCGTTGCTGGTTTCCCAATTTATCCTCGATCGTGACCTTCGCTCCGCATTTTTCCGCAACATCGCGAGCCGCCTCGGTCCTCAGGGAATTTTGATCAGCTCCGACCTCGCAGGCGATCTGCGGGAAATGGAATGCCAGAACCTGCTCGAGGTTTGGTTTCAGCTGATGACCGGTAACGGAATCGACCCGGAAGGCGTTCGCAAAATGCGTGAAGCCTACACGCGGGATGTCGCAGTCCTGCCTCCTCAAGATGTCCGCGACATCATCATCCACGGCGGTTTCCCTGCTCCCGTCCGGTTCTTTCAGGCAGGCATGATCCACGCCTGGTTCGCCAAACGAGGCTGAGCGCCGCCGGACAGGCCTGAAAAGGACAGCCCACAGGCCGCCGTCCGTTCGGGCGGGACCCATGCCGTTCACAATGGGAGGAAGGGCGGCTTTCGGCTTCTTCCGCCTGCCCTTCCTCCCGGTGCGATTATTGATTGGGAGCAGGCGTTCAGGCAGCCGGCGCGGAAGATCCGGCGGGATCTTCGCTCACCGCATCCTCCGGTTCGCTGGTCAGAAGGTCCTGAGGCGAATCGATACTGCTCACGGGGCGCGGGAGCTGGTATTTGCGCCAGCGTGGTTCGTTTTCTCCGTAAACCAGACGGCTCGCCCGGGCGACCTCCACCAGCTCGGTATAGAGCGCGTTAAAGGCGCTCACGCGGGCAAAGGTCTCGATCCCTCGCGTGCGTTTGAACTGTTCCTGGGCAGAGTCGGCGGCATCGAGGGCGGCATGCCGGAGGGCCACCGAATCGAGGAGCACTCCCGGCGCACCCGCCGCCTCGAGCTGTGCCCGATACTTTGCCACTGTGCCCGCAAGGATCTGCATGAAGCGGATCAGGCGGGACTGATTGTTTCGCGCTGAACGGACGGCGTTGGCTCCGAACTCTGCACGCACCCCCCGGTTGTCCGGGAACGCCTTGCGCACAAAGTAGGCGACTTGCTGATACGTCCGGTTACAGTCTTCCATCGCGGCAGTCACCGCATCGGTCAACTGCATCAGTTGGTCACCAATCACGTCGCCGGTCGCTGCGGTCCCCGCCGCATCCAGTTTCGCCTGCAGAGCGGCCAGGCGATCGGTATCGAACGAGGCATCGAAGGTAGCGAAGTCCGCCAGGTCGTCTGGCAGCATCGCACGCACGACCCCGGCGTGTTGAAGGAGGACGGCATCGCGAAGGTTGTATTTACGTTTGTCTGACACGTTATTGCTTTCTATCTGGACCCGGCTGTTTCGCCGCCAGCCTCAGCCTTCCGGGCTGCCCGCCGCAGCGGGATGCTGGACGGGGCGAACCATCCGGGTCGGGTTTTAATGTGCGGCATGGCCCGCAATGGCCCAACCGCGAGAGCGAGAGAATCCAATTCCGCCAGCAATTGTTCGACCGGGCCGGAGCCAGCCCCGACACCGCCCGACCCTTCCTCGACAGGGCGTGCGCCTCAAACGACAGCCACCGCGCCGGGATGGAAAGGGACTGCGCCTGCCTACGACAACGGCTGCGGCCTGCTCGACGGCGATCAGCCAGGCCCCGGCAAGTCCCGCGCCTGCTTGGACAGCGACCGCGCTCCATTCGACAACCCCTGCGCCCACTTCGACAAGGGCCGCGCGCCGTTCGACAACGATCAGCCAAAAATCCTAACGCTGTCTGCGGCCGGTGGATACCTGTCGACACGCGGTCAGCCCGCTCCGGTCCAAGGCGGGAAGCGTTCAAGCCTAGGATACCACTCCTCCAATCCGCCTCCCCACCGCCCCGGCCAGCGACGCAGGGCAACCACTTCGGTCCCATCCACGCCCCGCCCGGCTCAGCGTGTCTCCAGCCCCGGCCCACCGCGTCCACCCGCAGGCCGACGCCCAACCAGCAAAGTCCAGCACTCCCCTCCCAGGGTACAACAGTCAACGACATGACGCCAGAGGTCGTAGAAGAAGATCCCGGCCCGATCAAGCTTCAGAATTGAAGATTCTGTGAAAAAATTGGCACCCGCAAAACCTTCAGCCTTGCCGCCCATGAGTGCTTGGCCTCACCTAGTGCCCACCGATGTCGTCTGCGCTCTCCCCTGACCCCGCCAGCCCTGCCAAGGCTTTCATCGAACGCTGGAAAAATTCCTCCGGCAGCGAACGCTCAAACTACGTTTCCTTCCTCAACGAGCTCTCCGACCTGCTCGGCGTCACGCGGCCCGACCCCGCCACCGCCGACAACGCGCGCAACACCTACGTCTTCGAGCGCGCGATCGAAATGGCCCAGCGCGGGTCCACCGGCTACATCGACCTCTACAAGCGCGGCTGTTTCGTCTGCGAAACCAAACAGGGGGTCGAAAAAGAGGAAAGTGCCGCCCTCAGCGAAAAGCTCCGCGCACGCCGCCGCGCCCAGCGCAAGGGCCACGGCATCCGCGGCACCCGTGCCTACGACGAGGTCATGCGCAAGGCCCGCAGCCAAGCCGAAGCCTATGCCCGCAATCTGCCCGCCAACGAAGGCCGCCCGCCTTTCCTGCTCATCATCGATGTTGGCCACAGCATCGAGCTCTGGAGCGAGTTCACCTGCTCCGGGGGGGAATATGTGCAGTTTCCCGATGCCCACCGCTTCCGTATCCGGATGGACGACTTGCTCGACCCGAAGGTGCGCGAGACCCTTCGCCTCGTCTGGGAAAACCCGCTGGAGCTCGACCCCTCCCGCCGCAGCGCCCGTGTCACCGAAGAAGTCGCCGCCAAGCTCGCCGCCCTCGCCCGCAGTTTCGAGAGCGACGGCGAACCGCCGCGGATTGTCGCCGAATTCCTCATGCGCTGCCTCTTCACGATGTTCGCCGAGGACATCGGGCTGCTCCCGCGTGACAGCTTCACCAATCTCCTCAAAAGCCTGCGGGGCAATCTCCGCGCCGCCCCCAAATTCCTCGCCGACCTCTGGGGCGCGATGGACACCGGTCGCTTCTACCCAGCCGCCGGATTCGGCCTCGATCTCAAGCGTTTCAACGGTGGCCTTTTCCACCAAGCCACTTCCCTCCCGCTCAACGAGGACCAGCTCGAACTCCTGATCGAGGCCGCCGCCAGCGACTGGAGCGAGGTGGAGCCGTCCATCTTCGGCACCCTGCTCGAACGCGCCCTCGATCCCCGCGAACGCCACAAGCTCGGTGCCCACTACACGCCCCGTTCCTACGTCGAGCGCCTCATCCTGCCCACTGTCATTTCGCCCTTGCGGCGCGAATGGGCCGCGATCGATGCCCACGTGCGCGAGCTGATGGGCAACAGTCTCGAATGGCAGGCCAAGGCCGCCGAACTCGATGCCGCCGGTAAACACAAAAACGCCGCCGCCTTCGAGGGACGCGCCACCCGCGCCGAAAACGAGGCGCGCGCCGAGGTCGAAGCATTCCACAAGCACCTCTGCACCTTGCGCGTGCTCGATCCCGCCTGCGGCTCCGGCAACTTCCTCTACGTTACCCTCGAACACCTCAAGCGCCTCGAAGCCGAGGTCCTTTCCGTGCTCGAAACCATCGCCGGCACCGAGGTCATGCGCCTCGAACTGAACGAGGCTACCGTGCGCCCGCGTCAGATGCTTGGCCTTGAAGTCAATCCCCGCGCCAAGCCCATCGCCGAACTTGTGCTCTCCATCGGCTATATCCAGTGGCAGATCCGCAATACCGGCGACCCAGATCGCGTCACCGAGCCGGTGATTGAGGACGTGCAAAACATCCAGTGCACCGACGCCGTGCTCGCCTACGACAGTGTCGAGATCGTCAACGGACCCGACGGCCGCCCGCTCACCCGTTGGGACGGACGCACCACCCGACCGCACCCGGTCACCGGACGCGAGGTGCCCGACGAAGCCGCTACCATCCCGCTCTACCACTACGTCAACCCGCGCCCTGCCGACTGGCCGGAGGCCGACTATATCGTGGGCAACCCGCCGTTCATCGGCGCTTCCCGCATGCGCGATGCCCTCGGCGACGGCTACGTCGAGATCCTCCGCAAAACCATCAAAGCCGTTCCCGAGAGCGCCGACTATGTCATGTATTGGTGGAACCACGCTGCCGACCTCGTGCGCACCGGCAAGGTCCAGCGCTTCGGCTTCGTCACCACCAACAGCCTGCGCCAGACCTTCAACCGCCGCGTCATCACCCGCCACCTGACCGAAAAAAAGCCCCTCAGCCTCAGCTTCGCCATCCCCGATCACCCCTGGGTCGACGACAGTATGGCCGCCGCCGTCCGCGTCGCCATGACCGTCGGCGAAGCCGGCGAAGGTAGCGGCGTGCTCAAACGCGTAATCGACGAAGAAGCCGGCGACGGCGAAGGCTACGTAGTAACTTTTGACGACACCGTCGGCAAGGTGCAGGCGGATCTGAGCGTGGGGGCGGAGGTGAGTAGCGCAACGGCATTGGCGGCAAATGCTAACCTAAGCAATCCCGGCGTTAAACTCCATGGGGCTGGTTTTATCGTTTCCCGGGACCAGGCAGAAAAACTGGGACTAGGAAGAATACCGGGGGCTGAAAGACACATTCGAGAGTATCGAAACGGCAAGGATTTAACGCAACGGCCGAGACAGGTTCTTGTCCTTGATTTGTTCGGGCTAACGGCTGACGAAGCGAGGAATAGTTTTCCCGAAATTTATCAGTGGGTTTATGACCACGTGAAGCCGGAACGAGACCAGAATAAGCGTGAGATCCGAAAACGAAACTGGTGGTTGTTTGGTGAAACAAATCCGCTGCTCCGAAAACAACTTGCGGGCCTTCCTCGCTACATCGCCACGGTTGAGACGTCCAAGCACCGCTTCTTTGTGTTCCTAGAGAATTCAATTTTGCCGGACAACAGGCTCGTGAACATCGCGACAGCCGACAGCTACCACCTTGGCGTTCTTTCTTCTCAGGTTCATGTTCTTTGGGCTTTGGCGGCAGGTGGAACATTGGAAGACCGTCCTGTTTACACTAAGACCCGCTGCTTCGAAACCTTCCCCTTTCCCGACTCCACGCCAGAACAAAAAGCCCGGATCCGGGAACTGGGGGAACAGCTCGATGCCTTCCGCAAGGAGCGCCAGCGCCTGCATCCCGAGCTCACCCTGACCGGCCTCTACAACGTGCTCGAAAAGCTCCGCGCCGGCGACACCCTCACCGCAAAGGAACGCACGATCCACGAAGACGGCTGCGTCTCCATCCTCCAGGAAATCCACGACCACCTCGACGCCGCCGCCCTCGAAGCCTACGGCTGGCCGGACATCAACGAAGCCCTTGAAGCCCGTCGGGACGGCGGATTCTACGATTTTCGGACTGGAACCACTTGGGTGGCCGAATTCGAAGGCCCCGAACAATACGCGGCCGCGATCAAGGAATTCGAACGCAACCTCAACGAACAAATCCTCTTCCACCTCGTCGACCTCAACCGCCAACGCGCTACCGAAGAAGCCGAAGGCACCATCCGCTGGCTCCGCCCTGAGTATCAGGACCCGGACTACAAGAAGCAGGATACAGAGGACGGGGAACAGGCAACAGCAACCCCCGAACAAACCGACCTCGACCTCCCCACATCAACGAAGAACCAAGAACCAAAAACGAAGCACAGCGCACCGGCGCTAGCCGCGCTCCCCTGGCCCCCCGACGGCCCCGCCCAATACAAAGCAGTCCGCGACGCCCTCCAAACCCTCACCACCGCCGCCGCCCCCGCCACCCTAGCCGCCCTCTTCAACAAAGCCCCCCCCGACCGCCTCACCGACATCCTCGCCACCCTCCACGCCCTCGGCCAAGCCCATGAGGAAGAGGGCAGGTATTCGGCGTAGAGGGATCTGCAATCGTTCTTCTGCGCGTGGCCCACGAAAAGATGAGCGACAAAAATAGAGTTCTTCAGGACCACCTGAAAAAGGGGAACACCTTCTATCCTCCTTTCACCTTTGAGTCAGGAGAGTCGAGGTTTATTCAGGTGCAGTGGCGGGCTGATATCCTCCCTGAAATCTTCTGGATCGCTCTGTTGATTAGTAGCTTGGGCTTCGCCCGAGCAAAAGAATTGGCGTGTGGCCTCGGAGTCTTGGCCACCTCCGTGGAAACAGGCGGAACTGGTTCAAACTATGGTTTGATGTCCGGATACTTCGCCATTAGGGGAGGGTCTCAGGAGGAACTTCTGGATGCATTAAACCGATACGGGTTGATTGAAGACCTACGAGAATCTCTTTCACCACTTATCATTCTCTTTCCAAAGTGCCCGCTTTCTTTCATTTTTAGCGATACAAACACCATTGATTGTTCAACGGATCCTACTGAAATCGTTGGCAATGCGCTTGAGGAGTGTCTCTACCGGATGGAAAAATTGCCAACACTTGTCCAAGGCATTTATTACGAAGTGTTGCTGGCTACGGGTAAAATGGTTCTTTCAGGTAACGTTTCGCGGCACAATACGTCAATTCTCATTGAAGAGCCAGAAGGGAAAGAAGCAGAAAAGATCGCGGCGTACATGCGTTGCTGTGCAACTTCGATCCCGATGGAGCAGAAGTCATTGTTCGGCGAGTCTGCTAACGAATGGCCAAAGTATTTTTGGTCTACCGCAGCTTTGATTGGAGAGTGCGAAACCCAACGACGAGGCGGACCCTATCCGAATGAAGTAAGGGAGGACTTCCTAATGTATGCGGCCGATTTGTTTCGTGCATATTCAGACTGTACGTCCAGACTATGGGAGGAAATTCATGACCGATATCCTTACAATACCTATTGGCCGCTTCGGGATGAGATATTGCTTGGTCTCGCAACCCGAATCTTCAGAATGACGATCCAGATCGTCAGTTTCCCACCAAACTGGACTGAGGATGTAGGTCAGGTTTATCTTAGAATGGTCGTCGAATCCTTCATTTACTTTACTTGGTTAAAGGAACACGGGACCAAGGATGATTTCGAGAAATTCTATGAATATGGCTTGGGGCAACAGAAGCTCAGGAACGAACACACGAAGGGTTTTTTGGAAGCGAACGGCATGTCGAAACAGGACGCCGAAAAAATGGTCGATTCAATGAGTTTTCTGCGAAATCACAAGTTCCCGGATTTTGTACCTGTCAACGTCGGGAATCCACTCAGCAAGGACCTCCGTCGACTTGCTGAAGACATCGATATGAAGTCTCTTTATTCGTTAGTTTTCGCGCCCACCAGTTCGGTTGTTCATGGTATGTATGACGCACTGGAGTCTTACTATTTACTTGAGTGCAGGAATCCGTTCCATTGTAGGCACAAGATTCCTTACTATTGGTACAAAAGCCCTCTCTCCACTTTTGGCGTTTCAAATTCCCTGAGCGTATGCGATACGGTTCTATCCAACCTTCTTGAGGAAGTCGGAGCGGATCCGCTAGATCCTATGCCTGGGGCTCAGTATATGCGCGATTTAACTGATCAGGAAATGCTGGAGAATTTCGCTTCGGCGGATGGACAGAGCGAGAGAGTTAAAGCGATGAGGTCATTCCTGAACGCTGCGACGGAACGATCAGAGTCGGAATGATTTTCTACGGCATGAACTCAATCCTCCCAATGGACCAATCGAAGGGGACCAATCGAAGGGGTCAACACTCATAATTCATATCGGTGTCGGGAGTGGCGGCACCGATCATTTGAGGTAGTCCTTCCGCCCCGGATTGAGCGTAGTAAAGGGGTCTATCGTGAGATTGTAACAGGAAAGGTCATATATGACTATGTCGAACAAGGAGCGCTTTGCGCTTCAAGCGTCCCTGTCATTGCTTACCGGACTTCTAGGTCTATTATTGACCTTATCTGTAACGAAACAATTTGAGCACCTTTCCCGGGCCGTGGAGGCATTAGCGATTGTTGTGTCACTTCTCTTTACGCTTTCGGTGGTAATCTTGTGGATCATGGGCTGGATTAGAGTCGTAAAGGGATGGGGTGATCGGGCTTTTTCAGACAATGTAATCCTACTTTTAATGCAGGTTGTCTTCGGCCCAATTGCAGCGGCTTATCTGATTTACAATGAACGGTGATGACATGCCGGGATTCTGTTTGGCCCAAGAAATCGAGCGGACTGAGAGAGGGGGTCGAACGTTGAATTTAAACATTCCGGGGTCGGAAGAAGGGGCCATGGAGCAAAGGTTAAACGAATGATCTACAGTCAGGCGCCTATCGCGCAGGACTTCTTTGTTCTCTTCGCGCGCTTCTGTGGAAAGCTGTCTCCGAAAACTCCGTGCCCTCTGCGGTCTCCTGTTCAAGCTGTTGCGGCAAGGGGGCTGAGATGGGGCAAGGCGAAGGAGTCAGTCCAGCATTTTCGCATTCGTTCGTATTCTATCATTCGGATTCATAAATCCGCGGCTCGGGTATTGACGTTCCCTTTCGCACGCAGGAATGCCTGTGCTACGAGCCGCGCGTGACGCTGCGGGCGGGGGCCGCCGGTGCAAAGCTCCAACCCCTGATGCTATTTGACAGGGCGATTGTGTTATTACATTTGTTTGAACATGATAAAAGAAACCAAAGTTCGGCGGATTGGTAATTCGCTGGGGATTGTTTTGCCCAAGGAAGTCTTGCATGACCTGAAGGTGGAGGAAGGGACGACGCTCTATATCTCCGGTGATGCGGAGGGGGCGGTCCGGCTGACGGCGGAGAATCCGGGCTTCAAGGAGAAGATGGAAATCGCCAAGCGCGGAATGGACCGCTATCGAAACGCTCTGCGGGAACTGGCAAAATGACTGAGCCGATCTGGTTGACCGTCGATGAGCTGAAGGCGGTCCACGCCGAGTTGGTGCATCGTTTTGGCGGGCTTGGTGGCATCCGTGATGCGGGAGCGCTGGAAGCGGTCATCAGCCGTCCGGTGAATCGTTTTCTCTATGAAGATCCACCTCCGGACCTGTATACGCTGGCAGCGGCTTACGCAGAGGGCATCGTGGGCAACCACCCCTTTGTAGACGGAAACAAGCGTACAGGCTTCATGATGGCCTACATCTTCCTCGGAGCCAATGGTCTCGAGCTGACCGCTCCAGAAGAAGAAGCGGTCGAACGCACACTCGCCTTGGCCGCCCGTGCCATCCCGGAATCCGATTTCGCAACGTGGCTCTCCACCAACTGCGAGGCGCTCGGGTAGAGTCGGGTCGTGAAAGGGGTCAAAGGGGGCGAACGTGGAATTTAAACATTCCGGGCCCGGAAAAATGGATCATGGCGCAAAGGTCAAACCAACGATCTACAGTCAGGCACCTATTGCGCAGGGATTCTTTTTTCTCTTCGCGCGCTTCTGGGGAAAGCCGTTTCCGGAAACTCCGTGCCCTCTGCGGTCTCCTGTTCACGCTGTTGCGGCATGGGGCTGAGATGGGGATCGGATCGCCGTGAAGTCCAGCGGGAGCTGGACCCTCCAGTCCAAGGGGATCGATTGTAACGGGGGTGAACTTTGTTCTCTTCGTGCGCTTCTGTGGAAAGCTGTCTCCGGAAACTCCGTGCCCTCTGCGGTCTCCTGTTCATGCTGTTGCGGCATGGGCCTGAGATGGGGATCGGATCGCCGTGAAGTCCAGCGGGAGCTGGCCCCTCCAGTCCAAGGGGATCGATTGTAACGGAGGTGAACTTTGCTCTCTTCGGGCGCTTCGGTGGAATTCGTCTCCCCTCTCCGCTCGATGGTGTGAGCCCAGATCTCGTCCAGTCGATGCTGGAAGCCGGCGCTTCAGGTCATCACTGGGAACGCCACTATCCTTGGCGGCATCTGCTTCCCTTTGTCAGATCCGGAAGACCGCTCCGAGCTTTCGGCCGAGTAACAGGCTGGCACCGATGATGGTCAGGGCGAGGAAGGTCATGGCCCAGACACCGAGGGCGCTGGCGATGAAGCGTCCGTCGCCGATGAACTGCATGAGGATGTAAATCGCTTTGGTGATGGGGTAATACTCCATCTTCTGCGCGAGGATGAGGGAATCGGAGACTTCGAGCATGGATTGCGAAAAGGCGAGGATCCCTCCGGCCACGAGATTGGCGAAGATGAGGGGCAGTGTGATCCGCAGGGCCGTTTTCATTGGCGGGGCCCCGAGGTTCTGGGCGGCTTCCTCGTAAGTTTCGCTGGTGGATTGCAGCCCGGCAACGGCCGCCCGGACGACAAAGGGCAATTTGCGCACGGCGTAGGCGACGATCAGCAGAACCGTCGGGTTTTCGACGGCGTTGAGAAAGCTGAAGAGGCGTCCTTCCTGACTCATGGCAAGGTAGCCAAAGGCCAGCACCAGGCCGGGCACTGCCAGCGGAAGCATTGCCATCGTATCGAGTGCATGCCGACCGGGGAGCCGGGTTCGCACCACGATGAAGGCGATGGCTACTCCGAGCACCAGATTCAGAACAGTGGCAACGCCGGCAAAAAACAGACTGTTCTGGATGGAAAGTGCGGTGAGCGGATGCCCCAGCGCCAGGTCAAAGTTGCGCAGGGTAAAGGCATCCGGAAGCAGCGTGCCGTACCAATCGCTGGCAAAAGCGATCAGCACCACGCCCAGATGCGGCAAGAGGGCCAAGCCGTTAACGGTCGCGAAGAGGAGCAAACAAACAAGCTGACCCGCTTTGCCGGTTTCCTTCGGCTCCGCTACATGGCCGGCTTTGGCCATCATCGCAAAGGTGTTGCGGCCGAAGAGGCCTTTGCCGATCGCATAGAATAAGACCGAAAACCCCAACATCACCCCGACCAATGCGTAGGGAAACGGGCTGCCACCCATGTCCGCAATCCCGTAGAAAATCTGGACCGAGGTCAGCCGGGTGTAATCGAAGATCAGGGGCACGCCGAGCTCGGTGAACGACCAGATAAACACGATGGTGCAACCGGCAAACAGCCCCGGACGCATCAATGGCAGTGTGATCGTGAAGAACCGTTTGAAGCCGCGGGCACCGAGATTTTCGGCGGATTCTTCCATTGCCCGGTCAATACTCGCCAGCGATGCCAAGGCGTTGAGGTAAAGGATGGGATACAGGCTCAACGCGCTGAGTATGACCACACCCCAGAACTGGCCGCGTCCCAGCCAATCGATGACCTGTCCCTCGCCGAGGATCCCCACCGCCTGGAGCGCGGCGTTGACAGCGCCGTATTGACCAAAGATCTGCTTGACCCCGATGGCCCCGACAAACGGGGGCAACATGATGGGGAGGAGGACCATGCCCATCATCAGTTTCCTTCCGGGAAACACGTAACGGTCCGCCACAAAGGCCAAGGGGACGGCAATCAGTGTGGCCAGCAGGGTGGTGAAAATGGCGACTCCAAAGGAGTTGCGCAGTCCTTCGAGGTAGAGCGGGTTACGGAAGACTTCGGCAAAATAGGCGAAAGTCAGGCCGTCTGCATCCATGAAGCCGCCCCGCAGAACCTGCCAGATCGGCCACCAGAAAAATGCCGCAAAAAAAACCGCCGTGGCCCCGTAAACCGTATATGCCAAGCTTCTCGACATGGCCCCTGAGCATTCAACCGGTCAGCGCCCCGGCAAGACCGGATTGGCCGGCAAACGGCGATTTCGTAAACACCGCTGCCCGATCCGGCCAGTGATCAACACCGTCGAATCGGGCAGCGTGGGAAAGGGCCACTAGCGAGCTGCGTCCTGGATCTCTTCGCCGGTTCGTTCGACGTCGCGACCGACACCTTCGGTGGTGTTACAGCCCGCAAAAAGGCTAAGCCCGCCCAAGGCGGTAAGAAGAAGTAGAATACGGGTTGTTGTTTTCATCGTGCACAGGCTAAGCCTGAACCTGAGGATCAGCAACTTCCGGGGAGTGATTCCGTTTCCATCCATCTTCGTGGTAAAAAAATGAATACGGTGGAACCCGGACCGAGGATTGCGCCCGTTTCGCACGCTCTCTACGGTGCGCCCTCATGAACGACTACACGTATCATCAGACCCTTCAACAAGTCTGGGAGCAGGCAGTGGATCTCTACCGCGGCGGCGAGCGTCAAGCGGCCGCTTTCTTTCCCGGCGAACAAGGACGCTTCCTCGAAATGATCGGGGCGACCGCGCAGGAGGTTTTCGATTTCGTCGAAGATTTCGTTTCCGGAGGCGAACCTGACTTTGTCACCTTTGCGCTGATCACCGACATCCGCCGCAGCTACTTTCTGATCCAGCAGCAGGGGAAACGCAGCCATCATGTGGTGGAGGACGCCGCCCTCCCCCCCAAGACCGAATCGGTGGCCGGAGTCGTCTGGCTCCCGCGGATCCTGGTCAAAGCCAAGGCGAAACTGCGGGGCGAGATGAATCCGAACCTGATGTTTGGCTGTGGAGGCGACCGTAAGTTCTTCAAGGAAAACAATCTGCACCCGGCGGAGTTTCTGCGGGTGGTGGCGGACCACATCGACGCGGATCAGGCTGTCATCGATTATGTTCTGCACAAAAGGGCGCGGTCATGAGCGAAGCCCGCTCGCCGGAATGGCCTGTCTGTCCTTTTGCCAAGCGCTATCCGTCCGAGCTTTGCAAAGACGATGCCCACTTCATGCAGCTCGCCTACAACGAGGCGATCAATGCCTGGAACTGTGATGAAGTGCCGGTGGGCGCGGTGATCACACTCGGAGACACGGTGATCGCCCGGGCGCACAACCGGCGGGATTCGCTCAAAGATCCCACAGCGCACGCCGAAATGTTGGCCATCACCCAAGCCGCCGGGGCGGTCGGCGACTGGCGATTGAACGCGTGCACCCTTTACGTGACGAAGGAACCCTGCCCGATGTGCGCCGGGGCCAGCCTGATGGCTCGACTGGGCCGGGTGGTGTTTGGCATTCGTGATCCCAAAATGGGCTGCCTCGGCGGAGCCACCGATCTCAATGCCATCGCGTCGATGAACCACCACTGCGAGCTGGTCTCCGGCGTGATGGAAGCGGAGTGCCTGGAGCTCTTTCAGGCGTACTTTCAGTTGAGACGGAAAAGCTAGCGGAGGATCTGCTCACGCTGCCCGGGCGACAGGAGCGCCCACCAGCCGCGCGGCCAGTGACTCTCCTCCCCCGCACGCACGAGTTCCTCTCGCGAAGCCCCTTCGGAAACGCGGTCAACAATACTGCGCGAACGCGCCACGCCCCAGCCTTCCACGTGCTGCCAATCGGCAAACAGTGCGGCTTCATTCGCTTGAGGAAAACGCAAAAGCCGTTCGAGCGATCGTTCAGCCAGCTCAACGGAATGGCCCGCGATCGGCCGTGGAAGCAATCCTGCCATCGCCTGGCAAAAAGCTTCAGCTCCCTCCCAGACGACTTCCAGCGCCGCATGTTGGGCGGGCAAACGGGGATCGGTGGCACTTTCCACCCGTTGAAAGCGGCCTTTTTCATCAATCGCCAGATCAACGATGCTTCCGTGGGGGGCACTGAACAGGCACTCGACCAAGTCGACTGATTCGCGCAAGAGGGCCACGCGAGAGGCGGGTTGACCCATGTCGGCAAAAAACGCCCCCACTCGAGCGCCGGACCGGACCTTTTCAGCCGCTTCCTGCCAGCTGGCAAAATAATGGGCCACCGGACGCTCCCAACCGAGGGTCCGGGCAAAGCGGGTCAGCTGACCGACGGACGATCCATGCCAACCCAAATCAACCATGGTGACGCGGTGCCCGTTCGGATTGAGCGACTGCAAATAGGCAAGGACACGTTCCCGTCGCGGACGACGTGCGGTGTGAAACGCTTCAATGTTGGTGACAAAGTGCCGGTAGAGTTCGTCGCGCAGCTCGGGAGGACAAAAACCGACCCGATCGGTCAACACACGGTCCCACGGCAACACGTCGCTTTTGACCAGCTCCTCGACGTGCATGCCGGCACGTTCGAAGAAATCGCGGGTCGATAAGTGAGGAGCCGCTTTCAGCAGGAAGTCCCAATCGTCCGCCGTGATGTCCTCGATCGCGGCCAGACCCCAGAGCTGCCGCGAGGCCGCGACGTAGCGTAGGGCACCACCGGGCTGATACGCCGCCGGCAGCTTTTTCCAGATGCGTTGCAGCCAGAAACCATCCCGTGCGAGGAGCCAGATTTCTTCCGATTCCTGAAGGGTCGGTTGAGCGGCGAGGTGGTGAATCCATGACCAGACAATCGGCCCCACCAGTTCAAAGCCGATCTGCCACGGCAAGGGGGCATCAGAACGCCGTTCCGCTCGCAAAAGCCCGAGGGCGCAGCTCGCCATCGAGCTCTGCGGCAGCCAACGCTCGGGTTGGTCGAGCCGGCAGGAACGACGGGCCTTCCAGTAATGTGCCTTCCACCCTTTTCGCGTCGGCACTTCCACATCGCTTTCGAGGTTGTCGCCGATGTGCAGCAACCGGGCTGGAGTGACCTGAAGATGCGCCGCGGCGCGGTCGTAGAGGCGTCCGGAGCCTTTGCTCAAGCCGGTTTCGCCAGAGGTCCAGACATCAACCCCAGACAAGCCCGCTTTCGAATCGACCCACCGTTCGAGCGTCTGGGCCGGCAAATACATTTCGGAAAGGCAGAGGCGCAGCTTTGCGGTTAACCATTCCTTGCAGCGAAGAAATTCCGGATGCGCAACCAAGACACGCTCTTCCAATGCGACCTCGGCGGCCGCCCACTCCACGGCCCGAGCTTGATCGGCAGCCACGGTGGCAGCGATACGCTCATAAATCTCCGCGAGAGCAATATCCTCCACCCGCCCGTGCGCCGCCAAGCGAACCTCCTGTTCCACCCGTGCCCGCACTGTCGCAAAATCCTCGGCGGCAAGTCCGGTTTCCGCTTCGAGTTGCTGGCCGAGCAACCAGAAAACATCGACCGGCCGCCCTACCCGCCGAATCAGGACGGTGTCAAAAAGATCCAGCGTCACGGCCTCGGCCTCAGCCAAACGACTTTGCAAAAATCGTTCGTCCACCGTCTCCGAACAGACTTCTTCGCTTGGAACCCGCAGCCACTGAGGCGAGGTGAATCGCGGTTGATTCACAGTCCGTGCCAACTGTTCCTCAAGGCCTGCCCGCGCCTGGGTCAACCGCTCGTTTTCGCGCTGTTCCCACTGTGCCTCACGCTGGCGGATGACCGGCAGACAGCCCTGCGGGTCACCCTGATCGAGCCACTGCCGCAGGAGTGCATTCTGAACCCGCCCAAACGCATCACAATCGCCAACTCTTACCGGGCGCAGCGGCAGCGAATGGACGGTGCGGGGTTGATCCGAATACCCCGCCAAGAGCCATTGCCGGGCCGACTCGTGGAGGGGCAAATCGGCTTCGACCGGATCGGCAAAATCCAGCGCGCCGCACCAGGCCAGCGGGACAAGCTCGGGCCGCCAGAAAAGGTCCAGAGGAGCGACATCTGCATTCTCTTCCTCATTCGGGCAGCCGATCCACCACCCCTCGCCTTGCGTTTCCACCAGTGCACGAATCGAAACGGACGAACGACCAAAGACGAAGCCGACGGTCGCTCCGACGCCCTCCCGTTCGACGATGTGATGAATCAATTGGGTCCAGCTGCCCGCCTTTACATCCACGTTTCGATCGCCCGTGAGCAATACGCCCTGCCAGCGCTCTGCTGGCCTTTGTCCGGCAATGCGAAGCAGTCGATATACAGGCAAAACGGAAACCATGGAGGGAAGAAAGAAGGCGGCGCGTTGGATCGCAAGTGCCTCTTTTGCGCGGGGGGCCGATGGAATCGGCGCTTGCGACCCTTTGCGCTGACGTTTGCATTCGCGGAGTCCATGCAGCTTGCTCTCGACCTGACCCATTGCAGCCACAGCTCCGCCCAAACCGGAATCCAACAAGTCGCCCGCGGGCTGTGGAAGGCGCTTCCCGATTTCGCTCCAATCGAGCCGGTGGTCTTTGATAAATATGCAGACTTCTGGCGCCCGCTCGACACGCGGGAACAGAGGCACCTCGAAACGGTTGACCAGCGCAAGAAGGTGAAGCGCAAGCGACCGCACTGGAGCACCTGGCAGCGCATCCGCGGGCGGTTTTACAAGCAGATTGCACACGCGGGGCCTGTACCCGCCGGGCACTACGATGCGGCGCTTTTGCCGGAGTTTTTTGCCGAATGGGTGGGACCGCGCCTGCCAGAGCTTCGCCAGCTGATCCGTGGTCCGATGGTTGCCGTATTTCACGATGCAATTGCCTTTCACGAGCCCAAATGGGGCGTGCCCGAAACGATCGAACGATACCCGCAGTACTTACGGGAACTGTCCCAGGTGGATGGCATCGCCTGCGTATCCGATTTTTCGCGCCAACAGTTGCTGGCTGCTTTTGAGCGTGTGGGAGTGACGCCTCCACCCGTAGTGGAAACCGTTCCGCTCGGGCTGCGAACGGATCATTTGCCGCCGGTTGGGAAAAATAAATTGAGGCCGCCGGACTCACCACCGGTGTTTCTCACGGTTGCAACGATTGAGCCGCGCAAAAACCACGCCGCATTGCTCGAAGCGGCCGAAGACCTCTGGAAGGCGGGTCTCCAGTTTCAGTTAATTCTGGTCGGCATGCTCAATCGTGGGAGCGGTCAACCGATCGAACGGACCATTCGGCGACTTCAAAATGAGGGTCGGCCCTTGGTCTGGCATGGCAGCGTGGCAGCCGAAGAACTGGCGCGTCTTTACCAGTCGTGCGACGCCACTGTGTTTCCCTCTCTGTGCGAAGGCTTCGGTCTCCCGGTCCTCGAGAGCTTGTATTTTGGCAAACCCTGTCTCTCCAGTGATGGCGGTGCGTTGGCCGAAGTCGCCGTGGGTCCGGGCGTGGTGGCCTGCCGACCGGAAGCCGCCGCCTTAGGCGCTGGTTTACGCCGCTTTCTGACCGATTCCGTGTTTGCCCAGAACTTAACGGAAGCTGCGGCCAAACGCCGCGTGCGAACGATGTGCGACTATGCGCGTGATCTCGCCACGTTCGTCAGTCAAACCACCCGCGTGGTGGCGGCACCGTAAAAATACTGCAGGTCGGCAGCGAGCAGGTTTTTGGCGGGTTCTCCGGCGTAGTGAATCATCCAGGACGCGCGGCGGCAGGAATCCTCACTGAAGCGATCAACAAAGGCCGGCAGACAATTCCATTCCGACCCGAGCCAGCACATGGGAACCCCATCGCTGACGGCATTGTAGTTGAGGGTGTTCTGGTCCGGCCATCGACCAGCGGCGAGCTTCCGGCGGCGATAATCGAAAAGGTTCCGGTGAACTCGTGAAGCCACCATCACCCCCGCGTTGAAATAGGCCACCGGAGCTGGATCCAACCGCCCCAAGCGGCGCTGCATGGCCCGCCATTCCTGTTCTCGTTTGGGTGCCTCCACGCCGACGCATTCATCGACCGCCCCGAAGGCCTGGTCGGGAACGCGCTCAAAGATGTTGGGGGCGTCCGGATGAATGAGCACGTCTGCATCGACGTAGAGAATGCGATCGTAGTCTGCGAGGAGGTCGTGGATCTGAAACTTCTCGAGGTGCCGGTTACGGTAACGTCGCCGCCAGCGCAACACCGTGAGGTCAAGCCGCTCTTCACGGAGCGACACCAGTTCGAGCCCGTGGCGCTGAGCATACATCTCAACAGATGCTTCTGTGGCACGAATCCAGTCGGCTCCCGGGAGGCGCAAGGAGACGACGGCACAGCGCGGGCGTGAAGGTTTTTGCGATTGAGGCATCGCGGGAGAGACGAGATCGACGGACAATTCAGTAGCGGTTCAAAGCCTTGGCCAAAGCTTCGACCGACTTTTCGATGTCCTCCCGGGTGTGCCGAGCAGAAATCGCCGTGCGCAAGAGGTCTTTGCCGGGAGGCACGGCGGGCGCGATGGCGAGAACGGAGAAGATGCCTTCGTCCATCAACAGCTTCCAGATGTGATACGCGCGCTCCTTTGAACCGATGACAATGGGTACCGCCGGGGTGTCACTTTCCCACGTGTCCACTTCGAGCTGGTTGAGCAGGCGCTTATAATAGCGGGTGTTGTCCCACAGGCGCAGGCGGTGTTCCGGCTCGGTGCGGAGGATATTGAGCGCCGCAAGCGCGCAGGCGGCCTGCACGGGGCTGATCGCAGCGCTGAAAATCGTTTGTTTGGAATGGGTCCGTAGATACTCGATGACTTCCTTTGATCCGGCCACGAATCCGCCGGTGGAGGACATTGACTTGGAAAGGCTTCCACAGACCACGTCGACTTGCCCGTTACAGTCCAGATAGCCGACAGTACCCTGCCCTCGATCACCAAGAACGCCAAATCCGTGCGCGTCATCAACGACGATAAAACTGTTGTGATCCCGGGCCACTTTGACGATTTCCGGGAGGCGGGCGATGTGGCCTTCCATCGAATAGACGCCTTCCACGACGATCATCTTCGGGACGGAGTTTGGCTCCGTCAGCAGGATGTCCTGAAGATCCTGGGGATTGTTGTGGCCAAAGCGCTCTACCTTGGCGTCGGAAAGTTTGATCCCGGACCAGAGCGACGAATGCACATTGCGATCGACCAGGATGAGGTCACCCTTTTGAGCGAAGCTGGACACGGCAGCCATGCAGGCGAGGTATCCTGCGGAGAGGACCTGGCATGACTCGCGGCCCAGAAAATCCGCCAGATTTTCCTCCAGCTCCTGGTGAATTGAGCGGGAGCCATTGGCCAAACGCGCCCCGGTGGTGCTACTTCCCCAACGCCGCAGCGCTTTTTCGCCGGCTTCGATCACCTTCGGGTGGTGGCTCAGCCCGAGATAATCATTGCTCGAAAGCATGATCATCTTGCGCCCATTGTTCCAGAGGTAGGCTCCATCGTCCTTTTCGAAGGACCGATACCAGAGTGCATATTTGAGACGGGCCTTGGTCGAGGCGTCCTCTTTGACACGGCGCAGGATGGTGCTGCGCTCGCCACGGAGTCGGTCGGTAAAGTTAAGCATGAGGGACGGGGGATTTTAACGCCAAGAAGACACGCTACGGGGAAGAGGCGTTCCGACAAGCGTGAAGCCATTGCGCCGAATTGCCTTCAGATAAGAACCGGAGCGGGTTTTCCAAGTTTCATCCATCTGGAAAACTTTCGCAGGCAGCAATAGGCATTGCGGCACAAGGAAAATCTGACGAAGGATGAGGTAATGATGCAGGTTGAAGAGGCTCAATCTCCGGCGACGAGCATGTTTCGCGCCTTTCGGATTCATCGCCATCTGATGGTGCAGTTCACGCGACGCGAAATCGAGGCGCAAACCCGGGGCAGTTTGCTCGGGGTGCTTTGGTGGGTGCTCAATCCACTGCTGACGCTTGCCTTGTTCACTGTGGTGTTCGGGATGGTGATGGGGGGATCCTTTCAAGGAGTCGAAAATCCGGGGCCCTTTTCGTATCCTTTGGGCATCTTTGTCGGCTTATCTGTCCTGGGGCTAATCACGGAAACGCTGAATATGGCCAGCATGGCGGTCATTGCGCACGCCAATCTGGTGCAGAAAGTAAGATTCCCGACGGAGATTCTACCCATTGCCCGCGTTGGCGCTGCTTTTACCCGGGCCTGCATCAGCTTGGGACTGGCGATAGTAGGCATCGGGATTTTTGGTCCGGGCTTCCACTGGCAGATAGTCTTGCTGCCCATCCTGTTACTGCCGTTGCTGGCGATGTCTCTGGGGCTGGGATGGTTGTTATCGGCGCTCGGTGTTTACATCCGGGACAGTCAGCACTTCATGACTTTTTTCGGAATGGTCGTCTTTTACACCAGCGCGGTGTTCTACTCTTCCAAATCGATTCCCGAGCCAATCATGGCCTACCTTCGCTACAATCCTGTGCTCCATGCAGTCGAACAAGCGCGGAACATGTTGCTTTGGCATGCGCCGCTCGATTGGGCCGCCATGGGCTATCTTTATCTGTGGGGAGCGTTTCTGCTCTTCAGCGGCTACTTCGCTTTTGAGAAGCTCAAGGACGGGTTTGCCGACGTTCTTTAAGGATTTTCCCGGCTAATCGCTTCCAGCGCCTCAGTGAAACGGCGCATGTTTACCCGGGCATCAAAATATGCCTCCACCCAATCGCGCGCATGGACTGCCCGCTCCCGGGCCGCTTCAGGTTGCCGGAGGGTGGCCATGATGGCATCTGCAAGAGCGTCAACGCCGGTGGCGACCAAGCCATTCTCCCCGTGCCGCAGGACCTCCTCGACCGCTCCCGTGGGCGTGGCCACAACCGGAACGCCCGCTGCCATTGCTTCGCCCAAAAAGTTGGGGAATCCTGCGCGGTCTCCGTTGGGAGCGACCACTCCGGTGAACAACGCCAAATGTGCCCGGGCCAGCGCAGCCTCAACTTGAGCGAAGGGTTGTCCGCCCCGTACATGCACCACGCCGGCCAGGCCGCACTTTTCCAAAGCGGTTCGGAGGCGATCTTCCTCCGGCCCCGCCCCGATGATCTCTGCGTCAAAGCTCACGCCACGCCTTTGAAGTTCGGCGTAAACCTCCACCTGCACATCATAACCCATTTTCGGAACCAACCGGCCAACGCTGAGAATGCGAAAAATGTTGTCTGCACCAGGTTGCGGCAGCGTCTCCCGGCGGGGCGGCAGCTTGAGCAATCCCCGGCGAATCACGGCGATCTTGGAGCCGTTCGCACCGACCTCCCGCAGCCGTTCCCCGCCCGCTTCCGTCGATGTGCGTATCCACGCCGCCCGCCGGCACTTTTCCTTCAGGATCCAATCACCACCGTCTTCGAAAAGATCATAGGCATGGCCCGCAAAAGTAAACTGGGCAGCGGTCAGATGAGAAAGTGTCCAGGCAAAGGTAGCCGGCAGCGACGCCCAGACGGCGTGCAGGATGAATGGATCGCGCCGCCCGGCAAATCGATGGGCTTCGCGTATGGCCAAGGCGATGCCCAAGAGATTCTCCGCGCAATTAATCCAATTGGGAGGCGGCTTGCTGAAAAAAGGCCTGAATGCGCGGGCAAGTGCCCGGGGACGGCGGAGCGCCCAGTAGGGCAACCATCCAAGCAATGCAAACCAACCAGCCTTGGAAGGGCGGCGAACAGGCATCCCTTCAAAGCAACGGGCTCCGCCCCAGAGCGACCAGATTTCCAGAGAAATACCATCCGCCCGCAGCGCCGCGACTTCACGCTGCAGAAAGGTCTCCGTTCCAACCGGAAAGGTGGTGAAAAGGAGGACCAAAGTCGGCCGGGTACCCATTTCCTTCACCTCGCCTGCGTTTCCTCCGCGAGCAACGCCAACTGGCGAACGAACGTCCACGGTTTATCATCGCAGGCAACCGCCTGAATGCGCGCGCGAAAAGCGGCATACACCTCTGGATGCGCGATCCACTCTTCGAGGACCGAGACCAGATGGCTTGCGCTGCGAATCCGTTCACCCACGCCCGCCCGTTGGAGGAACCGCAAGGTGCACCGTTCCTGCGGCATGAGACCGTGATGGGCATGAAACAGAATCGGACAGCGAAAATAGAGGGCCTCCGTCATCGTATTGGCTCCCCCCCGGGTTACCAGACAATCGCTCGCCTGCATCAGCACATGCATGCGCCGGCTGAATCCTTCATGGGCCAGCACAAGCTGCGGATGCGCCTGCGCCCATTCCGCGATACGCTCGAAGGCATGTGCATTCTGGCCGGAAACCACAATTACCTGCAGACGATCCTGCAACGGAAGCATCGCTTGCAAAAAGGCCACATGCCGATCCGCACCCAGCGCCCCGGTGGCCAGAAAAACCGTGAACCGACCCGGATATAACCCCAAGCTGACCCGGAAGTGCGCGCATTCCGAGGCCGTCATCGGCGGATCAAGCGCCCGGGGAGACAGCAGATTACAGAACACCCGAATCTGCTCCGCCGGATATCCCCGGCGCTCCACGTGAGCCCCCACTTCTGCGCGGCGCACATAAATACGATGGGCCGCAGGATCGACCCAGTTCCGGCTGAATCCAAATCCCCCGCTCCACTCGCCACAGTAGGTTACACAGCGTACTTGGTCCTCGCCGAGAAACCGGCGGGCAGCCCGGAAGTAGCCGCGGTTCAGGCTGTCGTGCATGCTGATAATCAGGTGCGGCCGACTACTGTTCAGTTTTTGCTGCCACACGGACCGTGCCAGTCCGATGCCCCACTGGTTCAGCCAGCCGAACCCTTCCGCAATAAACCAATAGATATTATGCAACCATGGGGCGTACCGCTGAATGCGATTGTAGAGCTCCACCCCAAAACGGCCCAGCCAGGAACCGCTTTCGAGGGCATGATAGACCTCCACCTGAACACGCTCGCCAAACTCACGCTCCACCCACTCGCAGAGCGCATAGGCCCGCATGTCATGGCCGCTCCCGGTGCTGGAAGTAATGATTAACCAACGCTGCCTCTGGAGCGCCTCGGGCATGCCTATTTTCCGAAAATCACCGAAACATTTGCTCCGCCAAAACCACTGCTGTTGCTCATGACCGTCGCGGGTGCCTCGTCGAGAGTTTCGCGCGGCAGGTTCAATCCCACCGCTTCCACATCCGGATTCTTGAGGTGGGCCTGCCCCGGAATGAAACCATGCTTGAGCGCCAACACCGAAAAGGCGGCTTCCATCACACTGGAAAGGGACAGCGCATGTCCAGTCAGCGCTTTGGTGCTGCTGATCCGGGGTTTCGGCTGACTGCCAAAGACTGACTTGATCGCCCGGCATTCAGCCGCATCACCGATCTGCGTCGAAGTGGCGTGGGCATTGATGTAGTCAACCTGATCAGTCGTGATCGAAGCGGAGGTCAAGGCGGCTTCCATCGCACGACGCAGTCCTGCACCTTCCGGATGGGCGATAGCCACATGGTGGCCATCCGTAGACTGCCCCCAGCCTTTCATCTCGGCGTAGACCGAGGCGGAACGCGCTTTGGCCGCTTCCTCTGATTCAAGAACCAAAACGACGGAGCCTCCGGTCCCGACAAACCCATCACGATCCCGATCAAAGGGACGGGAAGCGATGTCTGGATCGGTCTGCGACGAGAGCACCCGCATCACCCCAAACGGAACAATCGTTTCTTCCGTAAAATCTTCCGCCCCCACCACGAACATGCGGTCCTGCCGGCCCAAGGCAATTTCATCGAAGGCGTAGCCGAGCGCATGCCCGCTGGATGCACAGGCCGAGACAAACCCCGTCGACGAGCCTTGGATCTTGTGCCGTGAGACGAGGTTGAAGCTTAATGTGCCGGCAATCGAGGCAATCATCCCCATCGGCATGCACCGGCTCGGCCCGAGCCGTTTGAGACGATCCATGTGCATCCAGGTCATCATCGCCGAACCGGCGGAAGCCGTGAACATACCGGTGCGCGGGTGAGAAACTTCGTCTTCCGTGAGGCCGGCGTTTTCAATCGCCTGCTGCATGGCGTAACAGGCGTAAAGGACATTGGGCGAAAGGCATCGATACTGCTCCATTCGGAACCGCAGCCCCTCGGGAAATACCCAATCCTCCGGGTCTGTCCCCACGATTTCAAAACCGGGAATAGGTGCCGCCACCTTGACCGGAATGGCAGGATCCGCGAACGGCGGGTAGCGGACAATACCGTGTCGCAGTGATTTGAGGTGTTCCACGGCACTGGACTCATCCCGCCCGATGCAGGTGGCCAGCCCCATGCCGGTGACGTAAACTTTACGCATAAGGAGAGGGTTGCGGTAACAGGGGACCGCCAAAGCGGGGAATACTACTTCTCGCGAGGGGCAAATTCAGGGAGTTCGCCTTCGAGGATGCTGAGGGATATTTCTTCGGCTTTGGCCACCCGGACACCGTTTACGGTAATCGTTCCTTGAAACTGAACCAGGGGCAAATGCACTTTTCGAAGCTCGATCCGCATTTGCAAGGTATCGCCCGGCCGGCAAATACGGTGGCAACGCACACCATCACAGGAGACAAACACAATCTTCTCCCGATCGATTCCAGAAAATTCCGCACGATCTGTCTTGCGCAGATAGAGGACAGCGAGCTGCCCCAGCGCTTCCAACATCAGTGAGGCGGGAAAGACCGGATCGTCCTTGAAATGCCCTTGGAGGAAAACTTCATCGCCACTGATCGCATAGCGACCTTCAGCCGCCTCGCCGTTAACGCGCGCTTCCTGAAGGAAAAGGAATGGCGGCTGGTGGGGCATTTCCGCCACGATCTGCTCCAGGCGAAGCAGGTTTTTGGTGGTGGGAAGCGGCAGGCCCTTCAGCTTGGCATCGAGATAAACTTTCACGTCGCCGACGGTGCGGAGGTTCCGCAGCTCCTCGTTTTCAATCGAAAGACTCAGCGTTTCCTCGATCAGCATGACAATCTCGACCATCAGGAGGGAGTCGATTCCGAGATCTTCCATCAAACGCGCGTCATCATCGCCTTTTCGCACCACGGGGCGCACATCCGGCTCCACAAATCGTTCGATGATTCCCATGACAATCGTGGGAACCAAACTGGGGTCACGCGTTTCGTTAAACTCGATCGCCGCGGTGATCGCCTGTTCAGGACAGCGCTTCAGGGCATCGCGCAACTCGTCTTCATTTTGGATCGTTTTCGGCATAGCTCTTGGTGTATCCACGTTGGCGAGGTCTTACAGACGGTGCAACGCGTCATAAAGGAAGTGGTTATTACGGTGAACTCTCCAGCGTGTAAATAGCAGAGTCGCATTGTTTTAGCAGGGCCAATCACCCAGAAGCGGCTCAATACCATGGAGAATTCTTGAAGGATCAGGCACATCAGGTTGAAACCGCTCCATTCTCCAGAAGGTTACGGCTCGCCCGATTCAATCTGAGAAGCATCATCTGCCGCCTACATATATGTTCACTGGTATTTCCGCTCGTCCCTTTTTCTGGCCTCTGCTCTTGGCTGCCACCCTGCTCTGCGCCTCAGGGTGGCATGTTCCTCCGGCCGCACCCTCGCCCAGTTGGATCAATATGCATGCCTTGGCCCATTTTCTGGTCTTTGGCCTTTTCGCCACGCTGGTTTGCCGGTGCTTCGGGAAGCCTGTCAGGCCGCGGTCACTTCTGCTCGCATTCCTGATCACCGCGTTTTTCGGGGCCTGCGATGAACTGCGGCAATTATTCAACCCGGTACGGCAATCGTCACTCGGAGATGGCGTCCTCGATATCCTCGGTGCGGCGGTTGCACTGCTGGCCTATGGCTATTGGCCGGCTTACCGGCGAGCGCTGGAGTGCCGTCTTTCCTGGCCTCGCCGGATCGCGCGTTCGCCGTCGCTGAAAGACTCCTCTGCCGCAGCGCCCCGTGGGGCCTTGCCCTCGGCTGCGGATTAGGTGATGGATTGAGAGCAAAAAATGCCGCTTCCCTTCGTGTTTTTACTCTTCGCATGAATCCTGCATCACGGATTACCGAATTACGCACTGCCATCGCCCGCCACGAGCGACTTTATCGGATTGAAAACCAGCCGGAGATTTCGGATCAGGATTTCGACCGGCTGGTTCGCGAGCTTGCGGAGCTTGAAGCAGCCCATCCCGAACTCGCCGGTCCCGACAGCCCATCGACGCAAATCGGAGACGACCGCCTTCCGGAGTTTACGCATTATCGGCACCGGGAGCCGATGATGAGCCTGGATAACACCTATGACCGGGCGGAACTGGTCGAGTGGTATGGCCGCCTGCAGCGCGCCCTCCGCAATGCCGGTCTCGACGCGAACGATTTGGCCTCCACACCATCATCCCGGGACAGCCGCCGACCAGAAGCGCAAGGCAACTTGTTTTCACAAACCGAACTGGATCAGGCACAAGCAGATCGGAACGAGCGGCTCCCCTTGCTCGTCGAACCCAAAATTGACGGCTTAGCGATCAGCCTGACCTATGAAAAAGGAAAACTGATCCGTGCCGTCACCCGAGGAAATGGTGAAACCGGGGACGAAGTGACTGAGAACGCCCGGACCATTCACGCCCTTCCCCACCAGTTCCGGAAATCCGCAGATGCACCCGCTCCGCCTGACCTCATCGAAATTCGGGGGGAAATTTACATGACCTACGCGGAATTCGATCGCATCAATGCAGAACGCCGTGCTGCCGGGGAAGCAGAATTCATGAATCCGCGCAATCTGGCGGCAGGTACGCTCAAGCAGCTGGATGTCCGATTAGTCCGTCAGCGGCGCCTTGAAATCATTGTTTATGCCATGGGTGCCTGCGAAGGCTGGAATCCCGGACGGCAACACGACATTATCGACGCCTTCCGCCAATGGGGTTTTCCTGTAGCCGCCACCTACCGTCTCGCGGCGGGCATTGACGAGGCTTGGACCGCCATAGAGGAACTGGATGCCGCCCGGCACAATTTCGCCTACCCCACAGATGGTGTCGTCCTCAAACTGGACGACCGAAAGGGACAGAAGGCCATCGGTGCTACCAGCAAAGCTCCGCGCTGGGCGATTGCCTACAAGTTTGCGGCAGAACAAGCGGAAACTCGCTTGGAGAAAATCTCCATTCAAGTGGGCCGAACCGGCGCGCTGACCCCCGTAGCCGAACTCACACCAGTGTTATTGGCAGGTTCCACCGTCAAACGAGCGACGCTTCATAACGAGGACGAAATCCGCCGGAAAGACGTGCGTGAAGGAGATACCGTCGTGGTGGAAAAAGCCGGAGAAGTGATTCCCGCTGTCGTTCGAGTAGTGCCTGAAAAACGCCCCGAGAGCAGCGTGCCCTTTGACTTTCAAGGCCGTTTGGTCGCGCTTGGGTTCGATGCCGAACGAGTTCCGGGACAAGCCGCTTGGCGGCTGAAAACGACGGATCACCCTGTTCAGCTTCATCGCCAGATTGTTCACTTTGCCAGCAGGACCGCGATGGACATCGACGGACTGGGCAAAGAAATTGTGTCCCAATTGATCGAAGCGGGAATGGTCCGCGACGTCGCCGATCTCTATCAGCTGACGGTGGAAAAAATCCTGCCGCTCGAGCGCTTTGCCCAGAAAAGTGCTGAAAACCTCATCGCGGCCATTGATCATAGCCGGCAAAACGATCTCTGGCGCTTATTGCACGGCTTGGGACTCCCTCACGTCGGTGCCGAGGCGGCGAAGCTCCTCGCCCGCGAGTTCGGATCGATGGATCGACTGGCGACTGCCTCGGAGGAAGAGCTCACCGCCATTCACGGAATTGGTGAAGTGATGGCACAGAGTATTGTTGCTTGGTTCACCACAGAAGTACACCGCGAGCGCCTGCAAAAATTGCGCGCGGCAGGCGTCAATTTTTCGGCCCATCTTTCCAGCCAAACTGCCCGCAATCCCGAGGCCTCTCCCCTTCACAACAAGACCTTTGTGCTCACCGGAACCCTGCCCTCACTGACCCGGGACGAAGCAAGTGCACTGATTGAAGAAGCGGGCGGCAAAGTCACTGGAAGTGTGAGCAAAAAAACCGATTACCTGCTGGCCGGAGAAAATGCTGGCAGCAAGCTGGCCAAGGCGGAAACGCTCGGAGTGGCGATTATCGACGAAGCAACCTTCCGCGCGCTGCTGGAGATTACCCCATAACTTGGTCAAGATCTGGGTGACCGCTTATCGCGATCGAGAATCTTCTGAATGACAGGATGCCGCGTGGGCGTGAGGTCACAGCAGTTCTGACCGCAAGCCTTGCCCTTACCCCGCCGGATCCAGAGACGCCGGCTCAACCACACCAACGTGAGCAAAACAATGGCATAGACAATGAGACTTTGAAGATCGGTAGGCATGGGAGATACAATGCGTCAGGCAAAGCCCAGCAGTCGGCCGCCCTGATAAACGATAAACGATGCCGACCAAGCGACGGCAAACATGTAAGCGAGCTGAAACAATGGCCAGCGCCACGAGTTGGTTTCCCGCCGAACAACCGCCACGGTCGAAAGACACTGGAGCGCAAACACGAAAAATACCATCAGGCTCAAGCAGGTGAGCGGAGAGAAGGCCACATTGCCATCATCCCGTTCCTGAGACCTCAGTGTTTCCACCAAAGAGCCCGTGTCTTCCTCGTCTGCGACCCGATAGATGATTGCCAGCGTCGAAACGAAAACCTCGCGGGCGGCAAAACTGGCAATGATGCCAACCGTCATTTTCCAGTCATAACCCAGCGGCGCAAATACCGGTTCGAGAAAACGCCCACTGCGACCGGCAAAAGAGGTTTCCAAGACCGAAGGGTCTTCCTCCATAACGATCGCGGTTTCCGTATCCAGCTCCACGGCTTCCGGCGGTTTGGGGAAATTCATCAGGAACCAGAGCACAATCGAGAGGGCAAAAATGATGGTGCCCGCCCGGCGGAGAAAAATGCGGCCCCGGTCCCACAACTCGAGCAAGACCCATTTCAGCTGAGGCAAACGATAGGGCGGCAACTCCATCACCATGGTGGGAGCGGCTCCCTTGAGCAAGGTGCGCTTGAAGAGCATGCCAAACGCGAGGGCGGCGAGCGTTCCGAGCATATAAAGGCTGAGCAAAATACCCGCCTGCTGAAAGGCACGATGCTCACCCGGCGGCAACAACGCCGCAATCAGGACCAGATAAACCGGCAGCCGGGCCGAACAAGTCATGAACGGTGCCACCAGGATCGTGACCAAACGGTCCTTGAAGCTCTCGATCGTCCGCGTGGCCATGATTCCCGGCACGGCGCAGGCATAGCTGGAGAGCAGCGGCACAAAGCTTCGCCCGTGGAGCCCCACCTTGTTCATCAGTCGATCGAGAATAAAAGCAGCGCGGGCCATGTAGCCCGTCGATTCGAGCAGACTGATGAAAAAGAAGAGCATCAGAATTTGGGGCAGAAAGATAATCACCCCACCCACTCCCGCGATCACTCCATCCACGACCAGGCTTTTCAAATCACCTTCCGGCAACAGGCCTCCCAAGCTCCCTCCAAGCCAACCAATCATGCCATCAATGGCATCCATGAAAGGAACCGCTAAACTGAAAATGCTATAAAACAGGCCGCCCATCACGGCGATCAGCGCGACGATTCCCCAAACCGGATGCAGCAGCCAACGGTCGACCTGATCCGTCCGGCTGGGACGATGGGGATTGAAACGATGAACGGTGTCGCGCACCACCTCGCCGACAAAGGCATAACGGGCGGTGATCAACTCGCTCCGCCAGCCGGGGACTTCACGGTCGAGGCGCTGCCGGGCGAGGCGAATCCGAGTAAGGGCAGCTCCAGCTAATGTTTCCAGAAGGTCGTGACCCTCGTCCGCGCCCAAAAAGAGGCGTGCTTCCGCCTGAGCCAAGGGCAGAGCGCTTCCTTTCCTTACAAAGAGTGGTGCCAACTCTTTGACTGCGGTCGTAATCGGAGCCGGAAAGGGCACATGCCCCTGCGCTGTTGGCAGGTCCGTGCGGCTCATGGCAACGCGCAATTCGATAATCCCTTTACCACGGGCAGCCTCAATCGGGACCACCGGGACCCCAAGAATTCGAGCCATTTTGGTCGCATCGATTCGCAGGCCCCGGCGCTCGACGACGTCCATCATATTCAGCGCCACAATCACCGGCAGCCCAAGGTCAAGGACCTGGGTCAGTAGGTAGAGGTTTCGCTCGAGATTACTTGCATCGACGATGCAGATCACCGCATCCGGTGCTGGTTCGCCCGGCAAACGTCCCAGAAGTACGTCGACCAAGATACGTTCATCCGGAGAACGCGGCTGAAGACTGTAGGAACCTGGCAGGTCGATGATCCGGATCGGCTTGCCATGCTGCGTGTAGGCGGTGCCTTCCTTCCGCTCGACCGTGACACCTGGATAATTGCCGACCTTCTGGCGGAGCCCCGTCAGCGCATTAAAAAGCGATGTTTTCCCGCTGTTTGGATTTCCGATGAGCGCAAATGTCCGCACGCGCGTCTCGGTTACGGCGGATTCGAGTGATGCTTCACTCATGGCCCTAGGCCGTCTGAATCGCGATGGTCGCCGCCTCCGCTTTTCGCAGCGACAGATGATAGCCTCGCAGCTCCACTTCCAGAGGATCTCCCATCGGGGCCGTGCGCAGGCAACGCACCGCGGTGCCAGGCAATAAGCCCAATTCCATCAAACGCAGATGAATGGTGTTCGCGCCAACGAAGTCGCTCACTACCCCGCTTTGACCCGGCTTGAGATCCGATAAACAAGTGATCCCTGAAGACATGGCAACGATGATGGCAGGCGAACGATCCGGGTCAAACGAAATTGAGATTCGTTCTCGCTAAGAAACACGAGCGAGATTGCTTCGATTATTTGTTCTCCAGAATCTCGACCTCGTAACCGTCAGGATCGGTGATAAATGCCATCTTGTTTCCACCCGAGGTAAACTTTGTCTTCCAGTCGGACGGCCAGACAGCGACACCCTCATCCGCCAATTTCTGGCAGTAGGCGACAATATCATCCACCCCGATGCAGGTGTGAATGAGGTCTTCGGGAAATGCGACCTTGAAGTCCGGCGACCAAGTCAGCTCGAGCATGTGCTCATTCCCCGGGAGGCGAAGGTGAACGATGCGATTTCCCGCCGGACTCTTGTCGTTGCGCTTGAACACTTCGAAGCCGCAATGGCGGCAATACCATTCGATCGAACGGTCGAGATCGGAAACACGAAAGCGGGTGTGAAGGAATTTGATGGCCATTGTTTTAGCGGTAAGTGGAAAGCTGGAGGAACTCAGTCGGGGAGCAAAAGAATCGCTCAAGCCAATCCCATTTTGCGAGCCGCGGCGGTGAGTTCACGTTGAAAAGCGACCATATCGTCTTCACTCGGACGGTAATCACGCGAAACGCCATCAAGCCCGAGGCGCCCCATCTGATCGAGCAACCAATTCGCTTTTTTCCCGTCGCTAAACACCACCGTCCCGCTCGCCATCGCACCGGGTCGGGTAATTTTATCGATGGTTACAGCCACTTTGGCCGTCCCGCCCCCGAGGGGAAGATCGTCCTCGTCGAGCAATTCGCCTTCATCCGGACTCCCCACGGTCTCTGCGGCTTTGGGCTCCGGCTCGGCCGGTTTGGCGACAGGAAGCTCGATCTCGAGATCGTCGATGAGAAAGCGCACATCCATATAGGTCATGCGCAGGGAAAATTCGGATTCCAGCCGCCGCTGAACCTCGGAGAGATTGGCCCCTTCGGCAACCCATGCGGCGACCTGCTGACGTTGCTCGGCAGTGATATTCATAGCGGAGATCTGTTACGCCGGGCGCGAACGATGGCAACCATTCGTTGAGGATCTTTGGCTCAACAAAACGATTCAATCGCAGTGATCGCATCAAAGAGCCCTGAAATTCAGGATACAAAAAATCCCCGCCTGCTACATTGAGCCGACGGGGATGAAAGGATTTCCAAGGATCGCTTACCGGGAGCGGCGATTACGCCCCTACCTGAAAGCGAGCAAACCGCTTGATCACCATATTTTCGCCCATCTTGGCGATGGATTCCTTGAGGAGGTCTCCGATGGTGACATCAGGATTCTTGACGAAGGGTTGCTCGAGAAGCACGCACTGCTGGTAGATCTTCTCCATTTTACCGGCGACGATCTTTTCAACAATTTCTGCGGGCTTGTTTTCCGAGCCGGCAGCAGCGATTTCCCGTTCGTTCTTGAGCAAATCAGCAGGGACTTCCTCGCGGGTAACGCAGGTGGGATTGGCCGCAGCGATGTGCAGGGCGATGTCCCGAACGAGCTTTTTGAAGTCATCGGTCTTCGCCACGAAGTCTGTCTCGCAGTTCACTTCAAGGAGGACGCCAACTTTGCCGCCCATGTGGATGTAGCTTTCGACCAGACCATCGGAAGCGGAGCGGTCTGCCTTTTTGGCAGCGCTGGCAACGCCTTTTTTACGAAGCGCGGTAATTGCCTCTTCCTCGTTGCCTTGCGCATCGACGAGAGCCTTTTTGCAATCCATGAGGCCGGCACCAGTCTTGGCGCGCAGCTCGGACACCATTTTTGCGGTGATTTCTGCCATTTCTCTAAGTTGTTTGGAAATTGGAGGTTCCGAAAGGGATAAAGCGAAGCCGCTTAGTCTTCCGAACTATAGGAAGTGGGGACGGCGTCACCTTCCCCGCTGCGTGGCGCAGCAGGAGTGTTGACTTGCTCGTCGTGATTTTGCGCGGCCACCACTGGAGTGATGGTGCGCGGCTGGATCGTTTCCTTGACGGCACGGCGGGCGAGACCGGCTTGGACCGCATCCATCACCGCTTCGACCATGATGCGGATCGCCTTGATGGCGTCGTCATTTCCGGGGATCGGGTAGTTGACCAGCGACGGGTCGCTATTGGTATCGACCAGAGCCACCACCGGCACGCCGAGGCGGTTGGCTTCGGCCACAGCGATGTACTCAGTTTTGGTGTCGACAACGAACAGCGCGCCGGGCCGAGCGCCCATGTCGAGAATGCCTTCGAAGTTGCGCTTCATCCGGTTCATTTCCCGGCGAATGGCGGCAACTTCCTTGTTGTGCATCTTATCTAGGGTGCCGTCCGACTCCCATTGCAGGTACTTCTTGTATTTGCCGATCGACCGTTGAACCGTCTCGTAGTTGGTCAGGGCACCGCCCAGCCAGCGGCTGGTGGCGTGCGGCATATTGCAAGCAATGGCTGCTTCGCGAACGATTTCCTTCGCTTGTTTTTTGGTCCCGACGAAAAGAATGTCCTGACCGGAGGCGACGAGATCCTCCACGTATGTGCAAGCCGCCTCAAGGCGCGCGTAGGTTTTTTCGAGGTCGATGATGCTGATTCCATGACGGTGGTCATAGACAAACTTCTTCGACTTTGGATTGTAACGGCGCGTCTGGTGGCCCATGTGGACACCGGCGTCGAGCAGGTCTTTCAAGGAGATATTCATATCAGTTCCACTCTCACGGGCACGGAGAGCATCGCTATCGAGTTATTTTGCAAAAGCCCGCGTGCAGAGTGCCGTTGCGGGCCGATTTTAAGGATGAACGTTTATTGGATTTGTTTCTTCCGCCCTCCGCCGGCTCGGCTCGGAGCGAAAAGAGAAGAAAGCTAGGCCCACTCCGGCCTATGACAAGGGTAAAAGCGGCAAAACACGCTTTCGGCCAACACCCGCCGTTGACAGCGGCGAGGGTGGCCGGTCAAACAAGGGGGAAGATGGACGAACGAACGTGGATGCTGCTCGGCGCGCTGCTTTACGCGATGTCGCTGTTACTTGCGGCGGTCGGCTTGGCGGACCGCCGAAGACAGTTTCCGCATCGTTACATTTTCGGCTGTGTGCTGATCGGCTTTCTCCTTCAAACCATGGGCATTCACCAACGGGGATTGGAGGTCCAGAGCTGCCCGATCGGCAATCCCTTTGAAGTGCTCCAGTTCATCAGCTGGTCGATGATCCTGATTTACATCCTGACGGGTCCCATGTTCCGGATGTCGCTCCTCGGCAGCTTCAGTGCGACAGCCGCCGCAGTCCTCGGACTTTCCTCCTTCGTGGTCCCGGGTGGGGATGCCGCCTATGAGCCGGGATTATTCGGAGGAAATCCCTGGGTCGAAACGCATGCGGCGCTGGCCCTGTTCAGCTACGGTCTTTTCGGCATGCTCGCGGTGACTTCCGGGATGTATTTACTCCAGAACTACGGTTTGAAGCAAAAACGGACCAAAGGGCTGTTCGCCTACCTGCCCTCAATTGTGCAGCTGGAGGCAGTCAACCATCGGCTGCTCTGGCTGGCTTGCTCCTTTTACACGATTGCACTCGTGATTGGCTCAGTGACTTGGGTGGAAACCTGGCGGGATATATCACTGTTTAAACTGATTGCGACGGTCCTGCTGTGGGCCGCGTACGGATCTCTGCTCCTTGCCCGTCAGCGTCACTGGATTCGCATGCACCGGGCTGCTTGGTGCGGATTGGTCCTGTTCGGGTTGGCACTGCTTGTTTTATGGCCGGTGGAGGCCAACCGCGGCACTGATGAGCCTCAAGCGGCCGTATTCGCTTTCTGAACATGACGGGAGACGGACTCACTTTTCAGGTGGTCGGCTGCAACCACCGTTCGACACCGTTGGAAGTGCGGGAACAGCTGGCGCTCACGCCGGAAAAGCTGGAATGCCTGCGCGCAGCCCTCGCGACTGACAACGGCCTGAGGGAAAGCTACATCCTGCATACCTGCAACCGCTTGGAGATTTACGGAGTCGGCACTCACCCAGCCGCCGAGCGACTCTTTTATCACTTGCAGACCGCTACCGGCTTCGAAGCCAAAGCGCTTCAGGAGCATGCCTATTCACTCGATGCGGAGCAGGCCGTGAACCACTTGTTTGAGGTAGCCTCCGGTCTCGATTCCCAATTGCTGGGCGAGACAGAAATCCTCGGTCAGGTAAAAGCAGCGTACGCCGAGGCTGTTAACCGCCAGACCGTGGGACCTGTGCTTCACCGCGTCATTCAGAAGACGCTGCAGGCAGCAAAGTGGACCCGCACCCACACCGCGATCGGCCAAGGACAGGTAAGCCTCGGAAACGTGGCGGTGGAATTGGCTGAACGGATTTTTGGCAAATTGGAGAAGGCGCGCACCTTAGTGGTGGGCTCGGGCGAAGTGGGTCGTGAAGTTGCGCGCGCCCTCCATTCCCGGGGAGCATCAGCAATCGCGGTTTCCAGTCGGCGACTTGAAAACGCCAAGGTATTGGCGGCAGAGGTCCAAGGCGAAACGATTCCTTTCGCCAGCTGGCCCGAAAAACTCCGATTCGTGGACATCACCATTTTTGCGACATCGGCACCCGGCACCATCCTCACCGAGGGAATGGTAGCGGGCATGATGAAGACACGCGGAGACGAACCGCTCTTTCTGGTGGATCTGGCTGTACCTCGGGATGTTGATCCGTCAGTGGGCGGTTTGGACGCGGTCTTTCTCTACAACTTTGAAGATCTGGCCGAAATCGCCAACCGCAACCGCGCACTCCGGGAAGCGGAAGTTACGCGCTGCCGCCGCATTCTGAGTGACCGGGCGACCTTGCTCTGGAACAAGCTGAAGCCGTAAACCACCTCAGTGATTTTCCACCGACTTGGAGCGTCGGTGTTTGATGACAATTTCAGCCCGGGCCAGAGCAGACGCCAAGGCATCCTTGCGCATCGGTTTTCCGAGAAAATCGTCCATGCCTGCCTCGCGAAAGTGAAGCCGATCCTCCTCCAGAACGCTGGCCGAGAATGCGAGAATGTAGGGCTGCCGCGCTGGTGGATACTCGGAACGGATCCGGGCAGTCGCCGCCACTCCGTCGAGGTTCGGCATGTGATTGTCCATGATAATGACATCGTAAGAACGCTTCTGGAGAGCCTCGAGCACTTGGCACCCATCGCTAACCGTATCGGCCTGATAACCCAATCGCTCCAGAATCAGCAGGGCGACTTTTTGGTTCGTTTTATTGTCCTCCGCAACGAGCACGGACAGTTCGCTCGTCCGCGGTCGGGGCGACGGGGCCTCAGTCACTTCCGGCAGTGCCGTGGGAGCGATGGAACGACCTCGGGCCACGATCAATGCTTCCCGGAGCTGACGATGCCGGAGAGGAAGCCGGGCAAACAAAAACCCCTGCGCTCCAAGCTCCTGGGCTGCCAAATGCTCACGCGCCTCAGCCAACAAAAGACACGGCGCGGCGCTCACCATTCGTCGAAGCCCGCGGGGCAATTCACCCGGTGCAGCCGCTGCGACGGCATCCGCATAATCCACCGCGATCAGGACATAATCATCCAGCGCTCCGGGAAGGGCAACAGTCACCTCGGACCATGGCTCTATCTCGGCCGTCAGCCCCCAGTGTCGAAAAAGATCCCGCGCATAATGAAGCGTTGGTTGATCATTACCCACCAACAAAACACGCCCCGAGCCCGTTTCAGCAGGAATCGCTTCCGGCAGGTCCGCACCCGAAGCCAGCGGAAGGGGCAACCTGATGGAAAAACAACTGCCCACTCCCGGCTCACTTTCTACCGTGATGCTTCCGCCCATCGCCTCGACAAAATATTTGCTGATGACCAAGCCAAGGCCGGTGCCTCCATGTCGGCGCCGGGCCGACGCGTCCAGCTGAGTAAAGCTGGTGAACAACCGTTGAATTTCTTCTTCGGCAATCCCAATGCCGGTGTCTTTCACCTGGATGACGAGCGATGCGCCATCCCCCTCAAGAGGGTCTTCGCCGACGCTCACGGTAACCGATCCCTCTTCGATAAACTTGATCGCGTTACCCGTCAGATTGAGCAGAATCTGGCGAAGGCGGTTCGTGTCGCCGATCCGCGCCACCCGCGTTTGCGGAGCGATGTAAATGTGGAGGCGAACACCCTTCCTATAAGCCAGCGGCATCATCAATTCGCCAACCTCCTCCACTGCATCAGCTACGTTGAACGGCTTGGCGACGATCTCCAGTTTACCGGATTCCACCACCGACAGATCGAGGATATCGTTGAGGATATTCAGGAGGGTCTCGCTCGATTGCCGGATCGTATTGACAAAATCCAGCTGATCCTCGTCCAAGCGTGTCTCTTCGAGCAGTGAGCACATCCCGATAACGCCATTCATCGGCGTGCGGAGCTCATGGCTCATGTTGGCGAGAAAGCGGCTTTTGATCAACGTGGCTTCCTGCGCACGCTTTCGCATCTCGCCCTCCCGATCGAGCGCTTCCTGAAGCTGCTGATTGCTTTTGCTCAAAAGAATCGCCTGCTCGGAAAGTTCCCGGGTTCGCGTGGCAACCTCTTCATTGAGCCGCCGATTGCTCCGGGTGAAATGGCCCACCCGCCATCGGATCAAACCATAGGCGAGTAAGCAGACCATCAGGACATACAAGAAATAAGCGGCAACCGAACGGTAAAAAGGGGCTTCAATCAGGATCTCGACGGAGGCGGTATTGTAACCGTGAAGCGCAGGATCCCTTCCGGTAACAAGGAAGGCGTAACGCCCAGGCGGAAGATTCGTGTAATCTTTCGCAGTCACTTCACCGTACGGAAACCACTCCCGATCAAAGCCCTTCAAAGTGTAGGTAAACTGGTTTCGGGCAGGGTTCTGAAAATGGGACAACCCAAATTCAAACCGCAGCGAATTATGAGCAGGTCCCAACCGCAGGGAGCCGCTCGGCTCATACGCCAACACCTGCCCCGTATCCAGATCGATAATCCGGCTTACCCGGGTTTGAGCACCTCCCGGTGGATCCCGGTCCAAGCTGGGGTCAAAACGCACAATGCCATCGGGCAGCGCAAGAAAGATGAGCCCTCCCCGATCCACATGCACATCCATTGTGTGCTGATCTGGAGAGCGAGATACATTCTGAATCGCAGCGGCGTAATCTCCTGTCGGCTGTGGATACAGTTTCGGCCGACCCGGCGAAAAAGAGACCCAAACCTGCCCCTGAGGATCTCCCAGCATTTGAGGAAAGTAATTGGGCGGATCCTTTGGGAAATACACATAACCGTTCGCTGGCACCAACCGGTCTGTTTCAATGTCATAGCGTAAAACCGTCCCACCCGTCGGGATGAATATTGCGCCGTTCAGGCCCAAGGGCGCAATCCACTCCCCACCGGCAAGCCCGTCCTCTGCACCGAACCGGCGCACGGATGGCTCACCCTCTTCAAAGGTGATACGCAGCGTAGCCTCATTTCCAGTCACCACCCAAAGCGCGCCTTCAACATCCTCAACCAAGCCGTGAACCGGCCGATTGAGCGTGCTGATACGACCCTGATAAATCCACCTGCCGTCCACCTTTTCAACGATGGAGATCCCGGCCGAGCCACCTCCATAGATTCGGTCGGGAAAAACATCGGAAGCCAACAGATAACCGGCATCGAGTGGAGCGATCTCGCGCACCGTCACGCCATCAAAAAGAAGCGCGTTGTGCATCGTGCCGATGAAGAGCGCTTCCTCAGTCGCCACCAAAGAGCGCACTGCATTCCCCTCGACAACAATCTCGAAAACCTCGTTTCCTTTTCCGTCGAGCGTCTGCCGCCACAAGCCCCCGGTCGTCCCGACAAATAATTGACCCTGGAACCGCTTGACCGCATTCACTTGCCCACGCAAGCCGTGACGACGATCAAAAATGGTTGTCGCACTGGGAACAATGATCCGGCTCAGCGCCCCGGAAGATGCCACCCACAGCCCCCCTTGCCGATCCGCATGCAGGTCGAGAGCGCCGTCATCCCCCAACCCGACCCGGGAGTCCAGTCTCGCCCATCGCTGCCCATCTTTTCGATAGATGGACACACCATGAGATGTCGTTCCAACCGCGATCGATCCGTCCGAAAGGCTCTCCAACGCGCTGATATCAAAGGTGGTACGCAGTTCGGGAAAATCCCCTTTTTCCAAAGATTCCACCTGCTCGCCATCAAAGACAAACAACCCCGCGCCGCGTACCGCCAATAAATCCAAGCGCTTGTCACCACTTTCTGACCACTGCGCATGAGCGCTCACAAACACTTCCGCCTCGCTCGGAACGACAAACGGAACGTCGCGCCGCCCACCCCCGGGAAGCAGCTCCGTCAACAGCGGCTGAGCTCCATAAGCAAAAATCCGCTCTCCCCGGCTGAAGATCCCCCCGATAAACTGCGGAAACTCCCAGACTTGGTGGGTGCCGTCATCATGCAGAAACACCACATGATGATGCCCTCGAAAATAGACGCCATCTGCCACCGGAATCACACTGGAAAAATAGCCCGTTTCTCGCAGGGCCTCCGGAAGTCTGGCATCCAGTGCGTGAATTTCCCACGTCCCCACCGGTATTCGTTGCACATAACCAATGCCGTTGAGCCCGCCATAATAAATGCGGTCCGGGCCACGGGTGGCCAAAGCCAGAAAAATATGACCTCCCTCCGGCCCCGCAATCGGGCGCCAGCGCGCTCCGTCAAATTGAAGAATGCGCTCGTTGTAGGCCAGATAAAGCAGCCCGTCTTCCCCTTCGAGCACCGCGTTGGCGGCGGCAGATCCCCCGAGTTCCGTCGTCTCGAAAACCCGGACCACGGGCAGACCACGTTCTTCAGCCGCAGACAAACCCGAACAGCCTGCCAAAATCAGCCATGTCTGGACAAAAGCGGTCGCAATCGAAGCAACTGTGCTCCCGCGAAAAATGAAAAAAATGCGATTCAATTCTGATCTGAGGACTTCAACCCAACCTACCCCGCATGAGTCACAGGGGAAGCGGAAAGCATTGCGGGCTAGCGGATTCCACCAGAATACGCGATCTTAGCGGTCGTCATAAATTTTTTCCCTTTACCGAACAAGGGATTAACCCTAGTTTACCCTAGGAATTGCACTTGGCCCCCGAAGCGAGGGAGGGTCTCAATTGCAACCCACCCTCCACTGTCTTTGACCATGAAGCCTTTTTCCCAACGCTCAACTCAGGGCTCGGCCCTGATAGCCACCGTCATCACCACGGTCCTCATTTCGGCTATCATTGCTGCGACCCTTCCACTCACTCTCAGTAATTCCCGCCTCGCCATGCGCGAGAGTATGAGCATTGCCGCCTTCAATCTGGCGGAGGCCGGCATCGAGAGAGCAGTCTATGATCTCCACAATGATCCTCAACTTTCGGCATGGGTGGCCTCTGGAAACTACCTCACACGAACGCTCACAGATCAATCCTTCGGAACGCCATCTTCATGGGGCGGTTTGGGAGAGGGACAATCATTCCAGATCCGTTTGGTGATGGAAGATCCAATGATCCACGACAAAATCACAATCCTTTCCCAAGCGGAAGTCATTCCCCCCGCTAGCCGAGGAGCGCCCATCCGGCAGACGGTTGAATTAAAAGTAGCCATTCGTCACTTGGGAGGCAATTCGCCGGGACTCAATGGTCCGTTCCCTCATGTAGGTTTCGTCACTACAGGGCTTGGCCTCGACCCCAACACAAACAGCATGATCTTGAACGGACGCTCCCCCTTTCGAAGTTACAACTCGAACCTACCGGTGGCCGGAACCTATAACCCGCCGGCGATCGGCTCCAATGATGGAGAAGAGATCACCATCGGTGCTGCCAATGGAAAAATGGAACTGCGCAATGCCCAAGTGTATGGAGCCGTCGCCACTTGGGCACCCGTGTCAGCGGGATACGTCAACAGCAACGGCAGCTTCATGAGCACCAAAGGATTAAAGACGAACCAGTTCAAAGACGACAGCGGCAATCCGCAGACTTTTTCATTGGTCCAGCATCCGAATGCACCTACTCACATTCCCCCTTCTTCTGGTTTCTAACCGATCCCGGCCATGAAAATCAAAAAATACGGTGTAATCCCCTTTCTACTGATTGCCGCAATGCCCTTCCTGCTTGCGGCCAAGGGCAAAGGCAAAGGCGGTTCCGACACACCAGGGCAGGAGGATCCCGGAACCATCTTGGGGGCTCCAGGGCAGCTGACTGAATACCGCTTCACCAACTGGATCAATTTGGACAAGAAGCTGACTGTAGCCGGCCCCGTAACGATCGTTTTGGAACAGGGGATGAACTTCAACAATGGTGCCAGCATTCATGTGGAGCCGGAGGGCGAACTTACCATTTACGCAAAAAATGGCTTTCAGCCAAATAGTAATCCCATTACTGTCGAAGGAGGCGGAAAGGCCACTTTTGTGGTCAACGGCGACTTTACCGCAAACGTCATGAACATCGCCCGCACCGGGAACGTTGTCGTTTACGGTAAGAGCAATATGCAATTCGGAAGTTCAGTTAACGTTGATGGACGTCCTGCGAGCCTAATGGTCTATGGGACAAAAACCAGCAGCCAACAAGATATCACTTTCGGGGGAAACTCGGGGTTTTCCGGCGTTATTTACGCTCCCTACGCGCACATCATGAACAACGGTAGCGGCTCACTCTACGGCTCGATCGTCGCGAAAGCGATTACGTTCAATGGTGCTCCGGAGGGATTCTGGTTCGACGAGTCCTTGCTTGTATTGAGCCTGCCTCAAGAAGGAGATGAGGAAGAGTCGACCAACGCAACGTTTGCAGTAGAAGAAATTGAGCGGTATTACATTCCACGTGCCCCGGCTACGGAAGAGATCCAATCAATGGCGGGGGTCGAGATGACCTACGATGCCTTCTTCGCCTCTGTTTTTCAGTGAAGATTTAAATGGACCTTCCAAGAGTGGCATCGACATGAAAGCACCTGAGATATTGAGAGGCCGCCCGCCCGGCTTCAGCTTGGTCGAGGTGATCATTGCCGTCACTTTACTCGGACTGGTCTTGGCAGGAGCGTTCGGCGCATTGACCCAAGCTATGCTGTTCAATACCAACGCGGAGCTCCGAGGGGTGGCCAACGAAGCGATCCAGACGGAGATCGAGCACCTCCGGTCGCTTAGTTGGGACGAGCTGAAAGCGTTGCAAAATACGGCGACCTTCACCCAAGAGCCCAGCGACGAGAGATTGCTCACCGAGCGGGAACGGCACTACGATCCCCTGAATGCTGAGGGATTAATGTTCTTCAACGTGTCGGTCGCTTGGTCAATCAATGGCAAGAATGAACAACGGGTTAACATGATCGTGCAATTCACAGAGGAAGGTATCACCGCTAAATGAAGCCCCCCCTGAAACAGTCGAACACATGCGGATTCACCGTTGCCGAAATGATGGTGGCCACCATCATTTTCGCGCTGCTGATGGCGGCGGTCACGGCCGGCACGATCGCTTTCTCTCGGCTGTATGTGAGCGTGGCATCCACCAGTGATGTTCAGCGCCAGGAACGTTGGCTGGACGGGCATCTAGGCCGAGACATTCGCATGGCAAAGGATATCGTCACTAGCGCAGACGAGTTAGTCATCACAGATCACGATAACGAATCGATTACCTACCGGATGGTCGCTCAGGCAAACGGCACCCATGATTTGGTTCGGATCGAAGGCCTAGAAACCCGCAGCATCGTGCAAGGGGTCCAAGACTGGATTTTTCCAACCGATCCCGATGCAGACCTGAACCTAACAATCACGCTGACTATTAGCGCGGTTGATGGTCGCGGCCAACCGGTAAATCAGGCGATCAGCGGTTCCTTTGCCCGGCGTCTTGCGCTTTATTGAGAATCATGGAGCCCGGGTAATCCACCCGCCTAGCCCACAATACCGCCGGTGCTGAGGAAGATGCCTTTGAGGTTCATCTCGAGCGCCTTGGCGTTTGGAGAGTTGGCAAGCGCCGTCTGTTTGGTGACGATGCCGGCTTTGACCAAGCGAAACAGATCCTGATTAAAGGAGCAGGATCCCTGTTCTTTCCCCGCCTCGATGATTGCGGGAATCTTGGCAAAATCGCCCTCCGCAATCACACTGCGGCCCAAGCCATCAACCATGAAGATCTCGACCACCGGATGCCGACTTTTGCCTTCGAGCGTGGGGACAAGCCGCTGGGTGATGGTTGCGCGCAACGCGCTGGCCACCTGTCGGCGAAGACCGAGGTGCTGGTCGGGCGGATAAAACTCGAACAATCGCTGGACCGCCTGTTGCGCATTGGCCGAGTGCAGCGTTCCGAAGACATAGTGCCCTGTTTCCGCCGCAGAAAGTGCCGTGTTGAACGTTTCGGCGTCCCGCATTTCCCCAATCAAAATGATGTCGGGATCCTGTCGTAACACCGCCCGCATCCCCTTGGCGAAGGTTGGGGTATCGATGCCCACCTCCCGCTGATTGAAGACGCTCTTGACGTCCGAATAGTTGAATTCGATCGGATCTTCGAGGGTGACGATGTGCTTGTCGTAGTTGTGATTGATCCAGTTGAGCATCGCGGCCAGAGTGGAGCTCTTGCCGGAACCAGTCGCTCCGCAAACCAAGGTGATGCCATCGCGCTGTGTGCATAACTTGACAAAGGTTTCCGGCTGGTGATTGAGCTGCTCAAAGGTCGGCGGCCGATCTTTGACGTGCCGAAACACAATGCTGGGAGTGCCCCGCTGGTAAAACGCGCTCACACGAAAGCGCCCCACATTTTCGAGCTTATAACTGTAGTCGACCTGGTTTTCCTCCTGCCAACGCTCATAAAATTGTGCCGGGCAGCTGGCCTCCACGAAGCGGCCAATCTGCGCATGCGTCAGCTTGTCCATGTCAACCGGCTCAAGGCTGCCGTGGAGGCGAAGAAACGCCGGCTTGTTGGTCTTGATGTGTATGTCGCTCGCGCCGTTTTCCACGGCGAGCTCCAGCAGGTTGTTAAAGATCTCGGTTTCTTCAGACATGTCAGCGAATGAGGTGAGGACAGAAACTTATAATTCGATTGAAAAGTAGGTTCGCCCCTCTACGGTAGCAATTTTAAATTCCTAACCCTCAATTACTTTGCAACGCATGTCCGCGTCCAATTTTCAAGGCACTTTTACCGCCCTGATCACGCCACTGATCGGCGATTCGGTCGACTTCGCCAAGTTTGGTGATCTGGTCGAACGTCAGATCACGAGCGGGATCAACGGGATCGTGCCGATGGGTACGACCGGGGAAAGTCCTACCCTCTCCACCGAGGAACACCTTGAAGTCATCCGCATCGCCGTGGAGGTCGCCAAGGGGCGGGTTCCGGTCATTGCCGGAACGGGAGCAAACTCAACGGCTGAAGCCCTCCACCTGACGCAGGAAGCCGACCGCCTCGGTGCCGACGGTTTTCTCCAAGTGGCCCCCTACTACAACAAGCCCAGTCAGGAAGGCCTCTTTCACCATTTTTCGACTATCGCCAAGGCCACCGACAAGCCGATTGTCCTCTATTCCGTCCCTGGGCGCTGCGGCATTGAGATCAGCGTGCCGGTAATCCGGCGACTGGCGGAAACCTATCCCAACGTCCGCACGATCAAGGAAGCCGGAGGCAGCGTGGCTCGTGTTCAGGAAATTCGCGCAGCCTGCGGCGATGCGGTCACCATCCTCTGTGGCGACGACGGCCTGACCCTCCCCTTTGTGGCTGCTGGCGCAACCGGAGTCATCAGTGTGGCGTCCAACCTCGCCCCCCGTTTGGTCGGCCGCATTACCCAATTGGCACTGAAGGGTGACGACGCAGCCGCACGGGCACTGGTGGAAACCTATTATGGATTGCTCACCGACGGAGTTTTCCTCGAAGGCAATCCCGTCGCGATCAAGACCGGCATGCACCTGCTCGGCCTGATCGAATCCGCCGCCGTCCGACTGCCCTTGTGGGAAATGAGCGCTCCCAACCGGGACAGACTCCAAACGCTGTTAAACACATTGGATCTCTCGGAAGATGTCGCTTAACGTCATTCTCTCAGGTGCCGCCGGCCGCATGGGGCGTGCGCTGCAAACATTGGCATCCGAATGCGATGCCCAAGTGGTGGGAACCTTGGAACTGGGCGAGGATGTCAGCGCCCTTCCGTGGGACCAGGCAGACGCGGTGATCGATTTCAGCTTTCACACCGCGACTCCTTCACTCCTCGCCGCTGCGGTAGAACACCGAAAACCGGTAGTGATCGGAACCACCGGCCATTCGCCCGACGAGCTGGAAGCCATTCGCCATGCAGCCCGGGAAATCCCGCTCACTTTGGCGGGAAACTATTCGGTCGGCGTTAACCTCCTTCAGCATCTGACCCGCTTGGCGGCACGCATCCTTCCGGAAGACTATGTGCCGGAAATCATCGAGTTTCATCACAAGCACAAAAAGGATGCCCCCAGCGGAACAGCCATCAATTTGGCCGAAGCGGTCGAATCCGCCCGCGACTTCCCAGCGGACGCTCGGATCCTCGGTCGCGCAGGAGAAAGCGAGGCGCGTCCTGATCGCCAGCTGGGGGTGCACGCCATTCGCGGAGGTGAAATCGTGGGAGAACATACCGTCTACTTCATTGGAGACAGTGATCGCATTGAACTGACGCATCGCGCAGCTGACCGTGGCATTTTCGCACGCGGGGCCTATCGTGCGGCCCACTGGATTGTCCGGCAGCAACCGGGACTCTACTCCATGCAGGATGTGCTTGGGCTGAGCGAGTAATCCCCTCTTGCAATGATCGTCCATCTCGAAGGCCGCCTCGTCAGCGCGACCCCCCTCTCGGCGGTAATCGACGTAAACGGAATCGGATATGAACTTCATATCCCCGTAACGACTGCCGAAAAACTGCCTCATGTCGGAGAGACTGCGCGGCTTCATACCCATGCGGTCTATCGCGAAGACAGCCAATCGCTCTATGGCTTCGTGAGCCGTGAAGAGCGCGACTTCTTTCGACTGCTCACCGAAAAAGTCTCCGGCATCGGCCCAAAAATCGGCCTGAGCATCATGAGCAAACTGTCCCTCCCCCTGCTGCGCAGCGCCATCGCACAAGGCGACGTCGGCCTCTTGGCCAAGTGCCCGGGCATCGGAAAAAAAACCGCCGAACGCCTCTGCATCGAATTGCGAGACAAAGTGGGCATTGGAAGCACAACGGAACATCCACCGACGGCAAACGCCAACTCAACATTCGGCACCGGCGGACGGATCGAAGATGCCGTCATGGCACTGATGACACTCGGCTACAAGGCCGACACCGCAGACAAAGCCGTACGGCAGGCGGATGCCAAACTCGGCCCGGAAGCGACCACAGAAGCGTTGATAAAAGCGGCGCTCAAATAAGCCCGCTTGCATTATCGATACCGCTGCTCCTCAGGATCAATGTGTTGCAATGAACACAATCGCTAACTCCGGCCAAATTAAACATAATCATAACGCCGTTATCAATAGCCGCTATCAATTTATTAACAATTTTGCCAATTGACCGATAGCCTACTAATAGTCCAGAATCTCTTCCCATGAAAAAACTCCGCACCACAGCACTCTCTCTAGCTCTTTTAACTCTATTTACGCACGCCGGAATCAGCGCGGACTACGCGACAATTGAAGGGGCAAATCTGATTCTTTATAAAAGCGTAGTTACACGCCATGATTCTTGGAGCCACATCCATGTATTCATTCATGCACCCTCTTCGGGAGGCCCCGAACAAGCAACAACCCCCACTGTCCTCTACAATAATGTGGCAGCAATTCCTAACACCTTCCCCACGGATTACCTTCACGAAGGCAAGACATCTAAAACGGTAACAGGCATCGGCACCCACCGTTACGAAATTGGCGTACTCGTCACGCCTGGACTTGGTTACCGAGATTACTTCTCCACTCCCCGTGTAGATGTAATTCCCGTTCCTGCTTACTGGTGGGCCTCCTATCCAAAAACCGCTCCTTTTGAAGATATTGTCAACTATCCTGCGCAAGCACTCACTTGGGTCAGCACCGGTTGGATGGGAGACATTGGGATTAATGTAAAAGCGGACATTAATTGGATCTTTGTCCCGGTAATGAACGAGTGGCTTTTTACAAATGCCCCCTCCCTTTCCGACGTCTGGCTCTATTCGCCTTCGCGTGGGGACTGGATCTGGACCAATCCCTCGGAATTTCCCTGGGTCTGGCTCATGACCAGCCAGACTTGGGAAAATGTAAGTAGCGGGCAAAGCTTGTCGAGTACCTCCACGACCTCGCCCACTTCAACCCTTTCGGCTGATTCATACGGCACTCCCAGCTCCTCGCGACAGGCACCAGCCGACCATTACGCGCCCGGATCTATGGATAAAACGACCGCACAAAGCTATTAAAGCGGCCACATGTGCTAAAAGCACCTGCGCAAGGGTCACAGTGCTAAATTTTTTTAAAACTGTGGCGTAGTATTACTGTGTCGTAAGAACACTCTGGTTTTTCCGGCACACATTCTCTTCATTGTCTGATTTGCTTCGATTCCCGCTCATGCCTTCTGACTGTATTTCGTGTTTGCTCCCGACCAGCAGCAAATATTGGTGCCGCAGGTTCTTTTCGAACCTTCTGCGTCTGCCGGTGCCGACTGCGCTGCTGCTTGCGCCGGCATGGCTCATCTCCGGTGAAGGACCTCAACCGGACTACCTTGATTCCCAAGCCTTGAAACGAATGACCGTCGAAGAGCTCATGCAGCAAGAGGTCGTTTCGACATCCCGGCATTCGGAGGAATGGAGAACCTCCCCCAGCAACCTCTTCCGACTCAGCGGGCGGGCACCTCAAATCACCGGAGCAACCACGCTCCCGCAAGTTCTCCGCCTCGCTCCGCAACTCTTTGTCGGCCAGCTCACCAGCTCGAACACCGCGATCAATGCGCGTGGTTTTATTCGGCCGGACGGTTACTCAAACAAACTTTTGGTGATGATTGACGGGCGGACCATCTATTCACCGTTTTTCTCCAATGTCTTCTGGAACGCGCAGGATGTGTTTCTGCCGGACCTCGACCGCATCGAAGTGATCAGCGGGCCTGCAGGTGCCAACTGGGGCGCAAATGCGGTGAACGGGGTGATCAGCATCCTTTCCAAAACGGCTTTCGAGACCCAAGGCGGGCTGCTGTATGCGGGGTTAGGGACCAACGACGAGTCCCATTTCGGCCTTCGCCAGGGAGGCCGCTGGGGTAGCGACAGCGCTTGGCGGGTCTACGCCAAGCAGATGGAATTTGGATCCACCCGCGAATCAAGATACATGCGGGGCGATGACAGGTGGCGCTTTCGTCAGGCCGGTTTCCGCACCGATACGCGAATTGGCGAACAAAATGGCATCACCGTTCAGGGAGATGTCTATCAAGCTCGCTACCACGACAGTAGCGCCTCAGAAGGAGAGGCAGAAGGTGCCAATTTGCTGGCGCGGTGGAATCGCCGCTTGCTCAACGGAGGAGAAGTTTGGGCTCGAATTTATCACGATTATGCGGATCGGGCTCTGATCCAGTTTTTTCAACAAACCACCCACACGACAGATATCGAGTTTCAGCACCACTTTTATATCTCCGACCACCAGGAAGTGGTCTGGGGTGGAAATTATCGGGTGATCAACGATGAAATTCGAATCCATAACACGCAGAGTATAGTCCTTCCTCCGGAACTGACCTACGAGTCCGGAAGCATCTTCGGACAACATGAACTGCATCTGGTCCATGATTCTGTTCGTATTGTCTCCGGACTGAGGGTCGAATATAACCATTTCAGTGGCTGGGAACCGCTTCCCAGCCTCCGCATCGCATGGATTCCGTCCCGGAACGTCGCCTTCTGGACCGCAGGATCGCGCGCAACCCGCATTCCCGATCGAATCAACAGCGACTGGCATTACCCTGCAAATCCCCCTTACGCCACGGCCGGGGGCTCCGATTTCACGTCAGAAGTGCTCCATGCCTTTGAACTGGGGGCGCGTTTCAACCCGGCGCAGAACGTGGCCCTGACCGCAACCCTCTTCCTTCATGAGTATGATGACCTCCGCAGTCTGGAGCGACGCAGCGATACGCTCGTTACAGCCAATGGAGCTGCAGGGCGAAGCCGCGGCTTGGAACTGTTTCTCGATTGGGATGCCTTTAGTTGGTGGCGGATCCGGACAGGCGGATTTTATGTCGATCAGGATACTTGGGTCCAAGCCGGAAAGATCGATTATGAACAGGCGCTGGGCGAGATCAGCTTTCCCCAATTCCAATTTCAGGTTCGTTCCACCTTTCGGATCAACGATGCCATCACCCTGTGGCTGGGTCTTCGGCACGTCGATTACGTTCCCATCTATAGTTATTCGGAGGAGGGAGCGGTTCCCGCCTACACCGAGCTGGATGCCTCGATAAACTGGCGAATTCGCACGGACTTGGAGCTTTCCCTCACTGGGCGCAATCTGCTTGATAGCGCACATTTCGAAATGGGAGGCGACGATTTCGGAAGGCAAATCCGCCGCTCGGCCAATGTCATGATTCGGTGGGGTTTCTAAATCGGCCTTGGCGCTCACCGAGCGATTGGCTACTTTCGGGAGTTGAGTATGCCGGGCAACACGCGGTTGAGATCCGCGACTGAGACCGGTTTTGTGAGGTGCGTTTCAAACCCGGCAGCCGAGGAGCGTGCGATGTCTTCCTCCATTCCGTACCCGCTGACGGCAATTCCCCGCAGTCCAGGAAGAACCTTACGCAACGCATGCATCAAGGTACAACCATCTCCATCCGGCAGGCCGATGTCTGAAATAATGAGTGAAAAAGGAACCTCCGACGCATTCACTGCCGCCATCGCCTCGGCAACACTTCCTGCGCCCACCACCTGATAGCCACGCGCCTGAAGAACTGCGGTCAGCGTCATCCGCGTAGGGGCGTGGTCTTCCACCAGCAATATCGGTGCAGTTTCGTGCGTAAACCCATTGGGGACCTCGACCGGAAACGGCTGCGGTTCCGACGAATCGTTGTAAGCGTTCACCTCGTCGTCCTTCGCTCCCACCTCAGCCGGAGCCAAAGGCAACCGAATGGTTATGGTTGCACCAGCCTCACGTCCCGGACTGGCGGCATGGATTTCGCCCTCGTGCAGTTCAACCAGCATCCGGGTAATGGCCAACCCCAGCCCCAAGCCGCCAAAACGATGGAGACCCTCCTTGCTCACATGGTCTCCTTGGACAAAGGCAGCAAAAACCCTGCTCAGTTCATCCGCGGTCATGCCGATCCCTGTATCCGAGACGATGATTTCAATGGCATGCGATCCTGGAATGTTCCTGATCTCCATGGAGATGCGGCCACCATTTGGAGTAAACTTTACCGCATTTTTGAGCACATTCCACAGAACCTGCTGCAACCGAACGGCATCGCCCTCAACGTCCCATTTGGTCGCCCGTTCGCGCATCGCAAAATCGAGATCCTTCTCTACAATTTCCGTGCGAACAGCGGCGATCGCTTGATCAATGACAGTTCTCAAATCAAGCCGCTGCCTTTGGATGGAAAGCTTGCCGCGGGTAATCCGGGTAAGGTCCAGGAGATCGTCGATCAGGCGAGCCTCCAGCTCCACATTGTGACGGATCATATCGAAGTCACTGCGTAGTGCTTCGGGAATATCTTTCTGCAAAGCCCGTTCGCTCGCCAAAAGCAAGACGGGGTTAAGGGGAGTCCGCAGCTCGTGTGAAAGGGCTGCCAGAAAATCATCTTTGGCCCTGGAGGCAGCAAGCGCTTCATCACGCGCCCGTGCTGCTTCCTCCGCCACGCGCCGGCGTTCTGTGATATCCGTGACGATGGCCACAAAGCTCGGCGGTTCAGCATCCAAAGAAGGCTCGGGAACGTAACTGACTTCCACCCAGCGCATTCCCACCTTGGGATAATGGAACTCGCGTTCATAAACAACATGCTCACCTCGGAGGGCAGCCTCCATATAAGGTTGGGCAATGATAAAGTTTTCTTCGCCGAGGAATTCGCGGGCGTGTAAGCCGACCACCGTCTCCGGTGTTCGGTCCATCCGCTCCGCATTGGGCCGATTCGAAAACATCACCCGAAGCTCACGATCAAAGCGGCCCAAGCTCACGGGAATATTATCGGTCACCAAGCGCAGATCCGCCTCGCTTTCCCGCAAGGCGGCAACGGCGTTCTGGGTCCGCTCCAGCATGCTGTTAAAATCATCCGTCAGCCGCCCGAGCTCGTCTTCTCCGTAACGGCGGGCTCGTAAGGACCAATCGCGCCGGGCAGTAATCGAGCTGGCGGTATTGGCCAGCTCAAGAATGGGACGGGCCAGCGTTCGCTGAAGAATCACACTGAGGAACCAAGCCAACGCAATGGACGCCGCGAGCACTGAAAGCATCAGGAATGCAAGGGTACGGACTCGTTGCTGAAGCTGCTGGGTGGAGGCGGCCAAGTAGATGGTACCCAGCTGCCGTTGCCGCTCCATGATCGGAAAATGCGCCAAGACATCCTGCCCGCGATATTCCACTGCACTCGCGCCGTCGGACGGGACCGGAAGCGAATAGCCTTCCGCTGAATAGCTGGCGAAAACGACGCCGTCCGCATCAAAGACCACCGCTCCCACCACCTGTGATTCTGCGCGCAAATTATTGAGAATGTCCGTCGCCGCATCCGGATCGTCAAAGGCCACAGCCGCAGTCAGATTATCGGCCGACAAACGGGCGAGCGTGACAGCCGTGTGCTCGAGGTTCCGACGGTGACCAAGGTATTCGAGGATCAAAAACAGAGAACAAGCCAAGAGCAGGGCCAATGTACTGGTGAGTAGCATCGAAACGCGCAACTTGCGCTGAAAAGGCATGTCCCGAAAACGTATCATGATGCCTCCTTTTCTTTTTCGTCAATCACCCGTGCCAGCTGCAACAACTTGGAGCTGATGCGAAGATCTGCCCCGCGTGCGTTCTGACGGTTAATATTTAAGCGGAGCAGACGAGACTCTGTCTGAAACTCGATGATCCCGCCATTTCGGGCAAATCCGGGGATGTCTGCCACCGTCAAAACGGACGACCCTTTCGAGGCATCCAGAACCCGGCTTAGCTGCCAGTCTTCCCGCCGATCGAGATACAGAATGTGACAATCACTGATGTCGCTCAATCGAACGACGGATCGGACGATGATCGGGCGGCTGTCGATCTGCTCTCCAGCAACGATTTCATGCAATGAATCGCGCACAAGATCCGAGCCCATCACGCCGATAACGAAGGGCGATCCAGCGTCTGCAAATGCCCCTTCAGGCCATTCGACGAAGGACAGAAAATTAAACAAAAACGCTGCTTTGAGATCTGAATCCCGCGAAGCCTGAGCGTGAACCTCCAGCGGCCCTCCCAGCATGAGCATGAGGATCACGCCCATCAACCAAGCACATCGCAGCACGTTGAATGCTGTGCAACCCCACACCCGTTGCGTCGAAGGAACGCTATGACTTCCTTCGGTCCGGATCAGCCTTTCACTTCGGCACGGGTTCCCCCGAACGGAGGCAGCCTCATTGGGCAGCGCGAGATGATCATCATGTCGGGGGGGCGGGGCCATGAGTCAGGCGTCAGGAATTTCAGAGTATGGAGTGAGCGACTATTTGTGCCACCCCGGATCCAAGCTCCCAAGCAACTTATTCAATAACTTGAGCTGAAAATACTACCCTTGGTCCAGATTGATGTGTTCGCAGTAAAAGGTGCGCAGGCATTCCGCGATCGCAGCTGAAGTATCCAACCGCAGCACGTCGGCCGCGAGCTTGCGCGCCTCGGTAAACTCAATCTGGCGAATGAGGTGTTTGATTTCCGGGACCGATCCCCATGAGAGGCTTAATTGATCTGCCCCCATACCAAACAACAACACCGCGTAGATCGGATCTCCAGCGAGTTCACCACACACACTGACCGGTTTCCGTTTACGGTGGCCAGACTGAAAGATGAAATTGAGCGCACGGAGGATTGCCGGATTGTTGGGGTCATAAAGATGGGCGATGCGATCATTCACCCGATCGACCGCAAGCATGTATTGCACGAGGTCATTTGTCCCGATGCTGAAAAAATCGCAGTGATTGGCGAGCAGGTCGGTGATCACAGCTGCACTGGGAACCTCAATCATGCAGCCGCACTGGATCTTTTCATCAAAGGGCAGGCCGCGCTCACGCAACTCGTCCTTGCATTCCTGAACCAACGCATTCGCCGCAATGACTTCCTCACAACAGGAGATCATGGGATACATGATCCGCACATCACCATGAGCACTGGCCCGAAGAATAGCCCGAAGCTGGTCCTTGAAAGCAGAGGGATTATCCAGACAAAAACGAATCGCCCGAAATCCCATGAAAGGGTTGGCCTCCTCATAGCCGTAGAGGCTGTTGTGAGGATTCTTGTCTCCGCCGAGATCGAGGGTTCGGATCGTGACGGGATGAGGCCTCATCGCCTCCACAGTGCGGCGGTAATATTCGTATTGCAGCTCTTCGCCAGGGAAATCACGCGTACTGAGAAACAAATTCTCCGTCCGATAAAGCCCCACGCCAGTCGCACCACTTTCCCGTAATGTTTCCGCTTTTTCGCTGCCATCGACGTTCAGAAGGACTTCAAGAGTCCGGCCGTCGCGGGTGGTGGCGGGAAGGTGTTTGCCGATCGCAAACTGCCGCTGAATAACGGCCCGACGCTCTTGCAGCTGTCCGTAGCGGTAGAGGCTCTGCTCGCTGGGATTGATGATGACAACCCCTTCAAACCCGTCGACCAAGACCTCATCATCGGGGCGTGTGCGCTCTGTCAGGTTTTTCAGCCCCACCACACAAGGGACATTGAGTGACCGCGCCATGATCACCGAGTGACTGGTGCGACTCCCTCCATCCGTGGCGATAGCGAGAACCTTGTCTGCGTCGAGGTGTGCGGTGTCGGAGGGCGAAAGATCATCCGCAACGATAATATTGCGGGTTTCCCAGGCGCTTAGCCCGACTTCCGTTCGCCCCAGAAGGTTTCCCAGCAGCCGCCGCGAAACGTCGCGTATATCTGCCGCCCGCTCCTTGATGTACTCATCATCGATCCTCGAAAAGGCCTCAATGTAGCGATTGGCAACTTGTTGAAAGCTGTACTCGATGTTGTAGCCGCCTTCAACCACCTCGCGAACCGTTTCCTCAATCAGCGCCCGATCCTCGAGGACCATTTGATGGGCATCAAAAATGGAGGCTTCTTCCTCGCTCAGTTTTTCCGCAACCTCAGCCCTGATTTTGCTGATCTGGCGGCGGGTTTCGAGCAAACCCTGTTCAAACCGGGCGATTTCATCCTCCCGCGCTTCGGGCGGAACCGGGTGTTTTGGAATATCAAAGTCCCGCTTGATAATGACCGATGCCGCGCCACGCGCCACACCTGGCGATGCGGCGACTCCCTGCATGACAATCTCTTCACGCGAACTCACAAACGGCTGATCAAACTAGATTCTTTAATCCCAACAAACGTCGCGAGCCAAGCCCCGTAGTTTATTGAAGGCAAGGAAATTACCAAAAACGAGCCCCTTCACAAAACACCTTGGAGCCCCATGCAGTAACGACCTTACGTCGAACCTCGTTGACGCCCTGAACATTTTCGCAAAGTGCAAAGCAGGCACTGCCGCTTCCAGTCATTTCAGCAAATACACCTGGAAGCGCATTGAGGGAATTCAGGACGACGGGAATTGTTGGATAGCGCCGTCCCACCACCTCTCGAAAACTGTTCGCCAGCAGTTTGCAGGGTTCTAATCCCACCTTGTCCCAATGCGCATAAAGCGCCTCTTCCCTCGCTGAATCCGCATAACTGGACGATTCAGCCAACTTCCGGTAAGCCCAAGGAGTGGCAACACCAAACAACGGCCGAAAAATAATAAGGGAAAAACGCTCCAGCGACTCCCGCCACTCGGGCCGAGGTTCAAGCATATCACCAATCCCTCGCATCAAAGCAGGTGATTCACCGAGAAAAAAAGGCACATCCGCTCCCAAATCTGTCGCCATCGCCGTCACCACTGAACGCTCCAGCGGTGATCCCCACATTTCCTGCAGGCCCCGCAATGTCGCGGCGGCATCGCTGCTCCCCCCCCCCAGTCCGGCCCCGACAGGCACCCGCTTGACGAGTTGAGCCGCCACATGGCCGGAAAACGGGAACGCTTGGCGAAAAGCACGCATTGCCCGAAGCACCAGGTTAGTGGCATCATTATCGACGCATTCCCCGCCTTGAACCCGGAGCGACTCTCCGCTCCCCGAGGCAGACCAAGTCATCGACAGCTCGTCCGCCAAAGTGGTAGCCGCAACCAATGAAATCAGGTTGTGAAACCCATCGGGCCGCCGGCCAGTGACAGCCAAGCGCAGATTGATTTTGGACGGGCAACGGCCGGACCAAGAGGAAGCGACAGGACTCTCTGCAACGATCACATACGAAACATTGCCTCCGCTTCACCGCCCGTCAAAGTGAATTCCAATGGTCGAAGTCATCTTGCTTGCCGGCGGAAGCGGCACCCGCATGGGCGTCGCTGCCGCCGATAAAATCCTCACTCCCATTGCCGGAAAATCGGCATTCCGTCGCTGCTTGGAAGCCTTTCGCGCAGCCGGACTGGCAGACCGAATCGTTGTGGTCACCCGCGATACGGCACAAGAAAAAGCGCTGGAAGCCGAAGCCTCCGACCTTGGACAGGTTCTCCATTGCGTGCGTGGAGGGAAAGAGCGTCAGAATTCAGTCTGCAACGGCCTCGCAGCAACCACCCCAGGAAGTCATCTCGTCTTTATCCACGACTGCGCCCGGGCCTTGATCCAGCCGGAAAGCCTGCAGCTGGTGGCGGCAGCCGCCGCACGGGATGGTGCCGCCGTCCTCGCCCGCCCCGTCTCCGACACCATCAAGCGTGTGCCCGGATCGATCGACGGGCTTTCGCAGATCCCCCTCGAAGATCTGGACCGGCGCAGCCTATGGGCGATGGAGACGCCTCAAGTTTTCCGCCGCGACTGGATCCACCACGCTTATAAAAACCTCACGCAGGCAGTCACTGACGATGTCGCGGTAGCCGTGGCCGCGGGGCATGGCGTAACCATTGTGCCCAATCCACATCCCAATCCGAAACTCACCCATCCTGAAGACCTGAGCTTTTGCAGCTGGCTCCTCGAAAGAAACCCTCCGCCCACAAGCTAACCATGTCTCACCTACCCTTCAGAATTGGTCTGGGCTACGATATTCACTCCTTCATCGAAGGACGCCCTCTGGTACTGGGCGGGATAACAATTCCGCACTCCCACGGCCTCGACGGACATTCCGACGCGGATGTGCTTTGCCATGCAATCGCCGATGCCATTCTGGGTGCCGCAGGACTCGCTGATATCGGCCACTTCTTTCCCAACGACGACCCCGCGATCAAGGGAATCGATTCATTAAAAATCGTGGAGAAAGCAGTCGAAGCGGTAGCCGCGGAAGGCTACCTGATCGGTAACATTGATGCGACTCTGATCGCGGAAGCTCCCAAGATCGCCCGTCACATTGCCGCCATGAAAAAGCGGCTCAGCCAAAGCCTGGGAGTGGAAATGGCCGCGATTGGCCTCAAAGCCACAACCAACGAGCGGCTGGGTTCCCTCGGCCGGGCGGAGGGCATTGCGGCGCACGCAGTCTGCTTATTGATGCGAAAGGGTTGACTGACCCCTCAGGCAAACACTTCGCCTTCAGCAAAAAAGCGTTTGAGCTCGGCTTCTGCAGCTTCAGGGCTGTCAGACGCATGAACGATGTTGCGCATGACATCGGAACCCCAATCGCCGCGAATCGTACCGGCAGGAGCTTTTTTCGAATCCGTGGGGCCGACGAGCAGCCGGACGCGGTCGATCACGCCATCACCCTGCAGGGCCAAGACGATCACCGGGAGCGAACTCATAAACTCTTGGATCTCGGGGAAAAACGGCTTGTCAGCGATGTGCGCGTAATGCTCCCGCAGTTTGGCACTGTCCAGTTGCATCATTTTTGCGCCGACGACTGCAAAGCCGGCCTGCTCAAATCGATCGATGGTGGAACCAACCTTCCGTTTGGTGAAGGCGTCGGGTTTCAGGATGATCAGGGTTTTTTCCATGTTAGGTAAGCGTCGCTGCATCAAAGAGTAATCGGCCAGTCAGAAGGGCCTGAAGATCGGCGCAAGCAAAAAGGCCCGCCGATTTTACAACGGCGGGCCTTTGAAAAGGGCTAAAAATCAGGGGACGTTCCCCGTTGCCTTGGCTTCCTGCGTAAATGAGAGCCGGTCCTTGGTCTCATTCAAATCCACAGTGATAGCGTCACCTTCCTTGATGTCCCCACGAAGCAGTTCTTCAGCCAAGGGATCCTCCAGATGCTGCTCAACCGCCCGCCGGAGCGGACGCGCACCGTATTTTTCGTCGTATCCCTGGTCGATGAGGAAATCCTTCGCTGCCTGCGTCACCTCGAGGGGCAGGTTTTTCTCCTTGAGCCGGGTGTAAACCGTGCGGATTTCCAGATCAATGATCTTGCGAAGGTGCTCCCGATTGAGCTGGCGAAACACGATGATGCTGTTGATCCGGTTGAGGAACTCGGGTTTGAACACCCGCTTGGCCTCGTCCATGATCTTTTTCTTGGTCGTGTCGAAGTTGTCCTCCAAGTCATCAATGCCAAAACCAAGACCTTGGCTCCGCTGAAGGATATGAGCCCCCACGTTCGAGGTCATGATGATAATCGTGTTCCGAAAGTCGACCACCCGTCCCAAGCTGTCGGTCAGCCGACCTTCTTCCAGCACCTGCAAAAGCAGCTGCACAACGTCCGGGTGCGCCTTTTCAATTTCATCAAAAAGGACCACGCTATACGGTTTGCGGCGAACGGTCTCCGTCAGCTGGCCACCTTCTTCGTAACCCACATAACCGGGAGGCGAACCAATCAGGCGGCTGACCGAAAACTTTTCCATGTACTCGGACATGTCGATCTGCACAATCGAATCGCGGTCGCCGAAGATGCTTTCCGCCAAGGTCTTGGCCAAGTGCGTCTTCCCCACTCCGGTCGGTCCGAGGAACAGAAATGAACCAATCGGCCGGCGAGGATCCTTGAGATCGGCGCGCGAACGACGCAGGGCCTTGGCAATCGCGATCGTGGCCTCGTCCTGCCCGATAACAGTGCCTTGCAACTCGCCCTCGAGCAGGAGCAGGCGTTCGGACTCCTTCCGTTCCATCCGGCGCAGGGGAATTCCGGTCCAATCGCTAACCACCTGAAGCATATCATCTTCAGACACGACGATGCGCGTTTCGGACCGATTCTTCTTCCAATCCTCAATCATTTCGTCGCGCTTGTGGCGAAGCTGCTTTTCGCGGTCGCGGAACCGGGCTGCATCTTCGAACTGCTGGCGGGCAATCGCCTCCTCTTTCTGCGTGCAGACTTCCTCGATTTCCTTGCCGAGGTTTTCAATCTCGGGTGGACGATTGAGGGAGTTGATCCGGGCGCGTGCACCGGATTCATCGAGCACATCGATCGCCTTGTCCGGCAGAAAACGCGCCGTGATGTAGCGTTCCGAGAGGCGAACCGCCGTTTCAAGGGCAGCCGGCGTATAAGTGACCTTGTGGTGCTCTTCGTAGTTCGGCGCGATGCCCTTCAGAATGGCAATGGAATCCTCGATGGACGGTGCCTCCACCTTGACGCTCTGGAAGCGGCGATCCAAAGCGCTGTCTTTTTCGATGTATTTGCGATACTCCGCGAGGGTGGTTGCCCCGATGCACTGTAGTTCGCCACGGCTGAGGGCCGGCTTGAAGATGTTGGAAGCATCCATCGCGCCTTCAGCGGCTCCCGCTCCGACGATCGTATGCAGCTCGTCGATAAAAATAATCACGTTCTTGGCGCGGCGGATTTCGTCCATCACTGCCTTGATCCGCTCTTCAAACTGGCCGCGGTATTTGGTCCCGGCGACCATCAGCGCGAGGTCGAGGGTGACCAGACGTTTATCCGCAAGAATCTCAGGTACCAAGCCGTTGGCGATCTCCAAGGCGAGGCCTTCGACAATCGCTGTTTTACCCACGCCCGCCTCACCGATCAGGACCGGGTTGTTCTTGGTGCGCCGGCAAAGCACCTGCACCATGCGCCGAATTTCCTTTTTCCGACCAATGACAGGATCGAGGTCTCCGTTGCGTGCCAGCTCGGTCAGGTCGCGGCCAAACGCCTTGAGCGCCGGCGTCTTCATTTCCTTCTTCTCTTCCATTCCGGAAGGTCCGCCTGCGCCGGCACTGGCTGCGCCCGGCTCACTGGTCTCTCCCGCAAAATTGGGATCCAGCTCGCTGAGAATTTCATCCCGGCAGCGTTCGATATCGACCTCCAGGTTCTTCAAGACGCGCGCCGCCACGCCCTCACCTTCCCGCAGCAGTCCCAGAAGGATGTGCTCGGTGCCGACATAGCTGTGATTGAGGGCTTTGGCTTCTTTGCCGGCAAGAGCCAGCACCTTCTTGACCCGAGGCGTGTAAGGAATGTTGCCGGAAGGTTTGGCACTTGGGCCGGAACCCACCTGTTTTTCCACTGCCGAGCGTACCGTCTCCAGGTCGAGACCCATCTTTTGCAAGACGTTAACGGCCACCCCTTGCCCCAAATTAATCAAGCCGAGGAGGAGGTGTTCCGTGCCCACATAATTATGGTGAAAACGGTCAGCCTCCTTGCGTGCCAGAGCCAGCACCTGCTGGGCACGCGGGGTAAAATTGTTCATCGGTTCCATATCAGTGTCTTCTCTTTGGTTTCGGGAATTGCGGCCATCGACTTAAGCAGGAAAGCTCAAAGCAGGTAGCCGGGCGAACTCTTCGCGCATGCGCCGGGCCCGCTGTCGGTCCCTTTCGCCTGGCTCTACTTCGGTCTTGGCAGTGTACTGGATGTGCCCCGGTTGCGTCTCAATAAAGAGGCGGTCCACATGCGTTCGATACTCCTCGGGGAGCATTCCCAAGTCAACCGACAATCGCATGAGGCTGAGCAAATTCATGGCCTCTCCTGAGCTTAAAAGATGCCCATTTTTGAGGATGCCACAAGCGCGACCAATTTTGTCGAAGAGTTTGTCCGGTTTATCTTCGAGAATTTTGATCCGGGCGTTCTCTTCTTGTTCAATAATCGCGTGCAAAATGGAGACCAACCGTTTGATGATCGCCGCTTCGCTTTCTCCCAGCGTCTGCTGGTTTGAAATCTGAAAAATGCTCCCGGTTGCTTCGGAACCTTCGCCGAAAAGTCCTCGAACCGCCATCCCGAGCTGATTGACCATCCGCACCACTTTTTCCATGTGCTCCTGCAGCACCAAGCCGGGCAGATGCAGCATGGCCGAAGCCCGGATCCCGGTGCCCAGATTGGTCGGACACGCAGTAAGGTAGCCAATGACGGGGGAGAATGCCCAATCGAGCTCTTCCTCCAGCGAGGTATCCAAGGCGTCAATGGACTCCCAAGTGGTCCCGAAGTTGAAGCCGCTCGCCACGGCCTGAATCCGCAGGTGATCCTCCTCGTTGATCATGAGCGAAAGGGATTGTTCCTTGCTCACAACCACCCCGGCACCATATTCGGCTTCTGAAAGCTCGCGGCTGATGAGATGGCGCTCGAACAACACCTGCTTCTCCAGCGGGCTCAATTTTTCCATGTCGATTTGCACGCCGTCTGCAAGGAACTGGTTTTTTGCCAAGACGCTGAAAACAGCTTCGCGCAGAGCCCCCCGTTGCGACTTATTGGCCCAACCGGGAAAGGGATGTGAGGCAAGATTGCGCGCCAGACGAATGCGGGTGCTCAGGACAATCGGTTCCGAAGGATGGCCGCCGTCGGTGAGCTCGGCCTTGGTTTGCAGGAGGGGCGTGATCGTCATGGTTCAACCTTCCTGATGATCACGATGCGGGATTTGTTCGAGAAGCTGGATCTCATCGCGCAAGCGGGCAGCTTCCTCATAATGCTCTTCCTCCACCGCCCGTTGCAGCTCTCCCCGCAAGGTATCGAGCCGAGCGCGATGCTCCATCCGGGCCATCGCCCGCTCCGGAACCTTGCCGCAGTGGCGGGTATCCCGATGCATGTTTTCCAGCATGGGTTTGAGCATGCCCTTGAAACTCTCGTAGCACTGGGGACATCCGAACCGGCCTGTCTTCTTAAAATCGGCGGGCGTGAACCCGCAATACTCGCAGCGAACCTGATGGTCGGCAGCCGTCACCGCAGCCGACGGTTTGAGGAGAAAATCAGCCAGCGAAAAGCCTTCAGGGTCGGTGACTCCCTGTTTGTGAGGACAGTCTTCACAGAGATCCACCTTGTGAATCTTGTTATTGACGATCTGTGTGAGGTGAATGGTGGCCGGCTTATCACAATGACCGCACTGTTCCGGTTTTGCCATAGGTCAATACACTAGCATGGTGCCCGCTAAATGCGAGCATGGACCGCCGCGATCGCGTCGGTCGGCAACATCATGTGTACGTTGGTCAGATCCGTGTCCCTTCCGAGCGGGCAACTTCCCGGAAAGCGTCCAGAACTTTATAAGTGGCTTCGCCGGGCTTGCCAGTGCCGATCTGCCGCCCGTCGAGCTCGACGACCGGAATCATTTCCGCCGCAGTCCCAGTGAGGAACATTTCGTCGGCCGTCCATAACTCATAACGCGTGAGGTTGCGCTCGACCACCGTTTCGCCCATCCGCACGAGGAGGTCGATGGCGGATCCCCGGGTGATGCCCCGCAGAGCGCCGGAGTAGAATGGAGGCGTGTACCAGGTGCCCTTTTTCCGGATGAAAATGTTATCCCCGGTACATTCGGCGACATAACCCTCCTCGTTCAACATCACCGCTTCCAGACAGCCCGCCTGCATCGCTTCTGCTTTAGCCATGATGTTGTTCAGGTAGTTCAACGACTTGACCATCGGCGGCAGCGCGGCAGCACTCATCCGGCGTGTCGCGGCAGTGATGATCTTCAGTCCCTTTTCGTAAAACTCCTGCGGGTAGAGGGAAATGGAATCCGCGATGATGATGAGTTGGGGTTCCTTGCAACTCTTATGACTGAGCCCAAGAGATCCAACGCCCCGGGTAACCACCAAGCGAATGTAGCCATTCTTCAGCCCGTTTCGGCGGCAGGACTCACACACCGCATCACTGATCTCCTGCCGCGACCACGGCAGGGCCAACAAAATGGCGTGAGCCGAAAGCTCCAAGCGCTCCAGATGCTCATCAAGCTTGAACACATTGCCATCGTAGAGGCGAATCCCTTCAAACACACCATCTCCATAAAGCAAACCGTGATCAAACACAGAAATCTTGGCGTCGGCGGCATCAACAAAAGATCCATTCAAATAGACTTGCATGAGGGAAGGACTCTGCTCGGGGGAGCCTTCATGTCGAGCGCGAAGACAGTGTGTCCGGCCGCCTTGTATGGGAGACTTTTAAGGGGATCTGCTCCGCCTCAGTGCATCTAAACCGAGCGGCATTCTCCGGAAGCAAGAAACTGATCCAAAGCCTTCTGATCTTCCGCGTAAAACCTGCGCAGCGCGGCTTGGGTCTCGGGTAGAAATTCAAATCCCTGGCCGGTAATGACCCGGGAGAAAATGCGGTTGTCCAGCATCGCCAAACCGCGGTGCAGGTTTTTGAAAACGGCCTGCGGGCGACGTGCGTGCAACCGGTCATAAGCGTCCGGACCGGCGTAGGTCAGGCGCGTGATTGCGCGAAAATAGCGGAGCCGACGGGTTTGCTTGGCACCCACATTTTTGCGATCGCCCGTTGAAAGAATTAAATCGGGAAGCTCGAGGAATTCGCCCACCGCACGTGCCACCTCGGCGGGACACTTTCGCAACGATTCGCCCCGGATAACCAGCAGCGGAGTCTCCGGATACGTTTCCCGAATCCGTCGAAGGTGTTTTCCGTAAAGACCATGCTCCATCAGGTTGTAGGTTCTTCGGGGCAGGCGCGGATAGTTCAGCAACCACTGTTGCAGCTCGGCGTTTGGATCGCCGATTGGCTGTCCGCCAAAACGGTAACTGTGAAGCAGCGCGGAAAATGCCCGCTGGACCGGGTCGCGCAAAATCACGAGCAACCGCACCTTGGGTGATGCCTGCACCAATCGTTCCAGCGCTTCCGGATTGATAAGAATATTGGGACGCTTGCCGCCGAGCATTTTTTTGCCGGCAGCCAAGCGCCATCGCTTGAGGCGACGCTGAACAAGATCTGGCTCAAACTCCGGATCCTCGAACAAGCCGATTTCTCCCGGAACAAGAGATACCCGCCGATCTCGCGAGAGCATATTCTGCAAGGCAGAAGAAGCCGCCTTTTGCGCGCCGATGATAAAAAAATCCATAGCCTCCAACCAGTTTAAATTAAGTGAAAAGGTTCTCACTTTGCTGCCTCAGCCGGACCTCCCGAACCGCTTCCCGGTAAATCCCCGTGAGCAGTTCATAATTTTTGTCCGCGGTGTATTTTCTCTCAAAATCCCGGCGGGCGCGGAGACGCAGGTCTGACATTTCAGCAGGATGGGTGACCGCCCAGTGAATCTGTCGGCGCAGTCCTTCCGCATTTCCCGCCTCAAAATGAAGCCCGTTTTCACCGGCCCGAACAATGGTGGACATACTCCCGAGATTACTGGCAATAACCGGCAAGCCGCAGGCAAACGCCTCCACGATACTCATGGGAAAACCTTCGTACCATTCCGAAGGAAAAACCAGAAAAGCGGCTTCACGCATGTGCCGGATGACTTCGGCATGAGGTAGTCTACCGAGCCAGGTGATCTGTGAATTCTTCACTGCCGCATCCCGGACCTTTGCTTCTTCCGGTCCCGACCCGATCACCTTCAATGCGATGCCGGCATCGGCCTCAAACGCGCTTAGAAGGGTGGCGATTCCTTTTTCCGCCGACAGTCGTCCGACAAATAACGCGTAGCCGCCATTCCCTGACCCCACGCCGGGATCACTAGCCGGAAAGTTGGGTTTGACCCGAATTTTCGCCGCCGGAAGGCCGCCTTCCTCTGCCTTTTTAGCCCCGAATTCGGTCAGGGCGATGTAACGGTTGATCTTCTTTCGATAAGTTCCCGACAGGCGGTGAATACCGGATGAGGCCGCGCTTGCAGCCGTCGCGAGGCGGCTCCCGCGGTAACAACCGTGGAGGATTCCTGGGAGAGCGAAGGTGCGCCCGAGGCATTTTTCACAGACCGTCCCCTTCCGGTGGAGAAAGGCTCCCGGACAAAAGATCCGGAAGTTGTGCAAAGTCTGGACAACAGCGGCACCTGCGGCTGTTGCGGCGTAATAGATCGCCGGCGAAATCAAGGGCAAGGTGTTGTGCACATGGACAATGTCCGGCCGAGTGGACTGGAAAAGTTCCAGCAGATCGCGATAGCTGGCCGGATTCCAGCTGGCATAACGCGCCAAGGATAGCTTTCCAATTTTACCGACATCATCATTACGCACAGCGTATTCAATCACTTGATGGCCTTTTTCGCGCAGGAGGTTTATCTCGGAAGAAAACACCTGATCTTCGCCCCCTGCCTGCTGATAATGATTGTGCGCGGCAACCACACGCAGGCTCCGCGTCTGCAGCGACAGTTCTTCAGCGGATTGAGGCCGCAAAATGGATTGCTCGCTCAACACGCTGCACGTCCTTCCCATTGCACCAGATTTCGTTTCAATTTTTGCAGCCCCCAAGCACAGCGAACGGGCCAGGATTTGCTGTGCACTTCGTCCTCGAACCACTGGTCAAGGGTCCGGTTCGCGCGCACTTGATCAGGATGCGAAAGAGGGAATGCCAGCTGACGAGTTCCAATGCCCGCGCGATCGATCTGACCAGCATGGGTCGCTTCCTCCCCCGCCCCCACATTGTGGATCAGGTTTACGTCTGGAACCACCACCAAGCCGCCTTCCCTCCAGATCGAAAGCAAAAACCGGTAGGCCCATGAGTCCCGTTTACCAGCTGCAACACGGCCAAACATCCAGCGCCAATAAAGGCAGGCACGTCGGTTTGGCAGCACGTGTCTTACAATATCGCGCCACAGAACTTCGTCCCGCCATGCAGTCAAGTCGGGATCAAAACACTCCCACGCGCGCCGCCAAGTGGCCCATCCCCAGCAACCGAAGTAATGAGAAAAATCATAACTTGCAGACAAACCAAAAGGCTTTGCACGTCCCGTGTGTCCCGAAATGGCAAATACGCGTTCATTCCTGCGATACGTATTCAATAACTCGTTACAAAACGGGAAAAAGCTCTCATCGGCGAAACAATCATCTTCCAGTATGATGCCCTCATCCGCCTCCTTCAGAAACCAACTAATGCCTTCGGATATATTGCGAAAGCACCCCAGGTTGTGATCCCGGAACACATGGCGCGCCTCGCATTTCCAAGGCAGCTGCACCAGTTGCTCGCGCACCGCACTCACTTGCGCGGATTCTCCCATCCGGTCCTTACGCGGACCGTCACAAAGTATCCAGACATGTCGTGGTTGAACGGTCTGAAGCGCCTGAATCTGCCGTCGCGTAACTTCGGGACGGTTAAAGTGAATGAGAAGGATCGGTGTTTCCATGAGAGACAATCAATGCCTAATCAACCAACAGTAAGCGGCTCGGGCCTGATACTAGGTTCCGGCGATGCTGGATCGGCTTGGGTAACCTGCTGTAATATTCGGTTAAACGCGACGCTCCACGCCTCGGAGCCGGTGTGGGAAACCAACCATCTGCGCCCGGCGGCCCCCATTTCCCGACGCAATGCTCTGTTCGATTCAAGTGCCATAACCTGGTTTGCCAGTTCCCGCCAATCGCCCGGTTGATGCAGCAATCCGGTCCTGCCATGAGAAACCGTTTCAGTGAGTCCGCCCGAGCGCGCAGCGAGCATTGGCTTTCCGTAGTCATAAGCCTCATACGTCACCAAGCCCAATGGTTCCCACCATAAGCTCGGCGCAATCATTGCGCGGCAACCACGCAGGATGCGGTCTTTCTCCTTCCCGGATGTATGGCCGCAAAAGGTGAGTGATGTGTGACGCTCACAGGCGGCCCGCACGGCAGCCTCCAAGGGACCTTGCCCGCAAATCTTCAATTGCGGTGCAGCCGACCCCAGTCGGCGCTCCAGCTCCGACCAAGCCCGCAAGAGCACGGAAATTCCCTTCTGATCGACTAACCGTCCAAGAAAAAGGTAATAGCCCTTGTCTTCAAAAGGTGGAACGCGCCCATTGCGCAGCTCCCAAGAGTGCCGGAGTGCATGAACCCGATCGGACGGAAATCCTGCTTGGATAAAGCGCGACCGGACAAAATCCGAAATGGCAATCCACGCACTGATCGAGCGGTATCCCGAGGAAGCTCGCATGCGCCAGAGAATCATGGAAAACCATGCGCTTTTGATCCGCGAGTTCTGCCAAGATCCCTCCCAAATTTCACGCAGGTAAGTGCGGGCGGCACTCCCGCGCGTCACATGCCCGCCAGCCCAACTATAGCCGCTGATGGAAAGCGGTCGGTAATTGTGGAGGTATTGGATCACGGGGCGTTTCAGGCGTTGAGCAAGGTTGTAGATTTCTGCCGATCCAACGGGAAATACGTTATGGACAAGCCAGACATCGGGTTGAAAGCGCTCATCAATTGCCTGAATTCGGTCAATCGAGTGGGGATTATGCAGCATCCACTGCGCTTGTTTTGCCACCGAGGGTGCCCCGGCACCCGTCCATTGCCTGCTGTCAAAACAACAGCGTTCCAATTCAGCAAGCGCGCCCACTTTGCGGGCAATCCGCTCCACCGATTCCTCCTCCCCTCCGGGATGGAGATAGTGATTGGAGATCTGCAGGATGCGGGGTATTCGGAGCATTTCTCTGGCTGGTTTGATCTGCGCTGAAAGCCCTTTTGATAGGGAATCGCCGATACGTGGCGCGGATTCGGCAGGGCTGTGCAAACTGTCGCCCTCACCGGAAGCTCCGCAAGCTGCCGCCAAATTTTCACAAGGTTGTTGCGAAAGGCTGTTTCACGAATCCCGCCATGTGCTCAGATCCAGGCAGATTTCTTGCACTCCGAAGCCAAATGAAGCAGATAACACCGCTCCAGCGCCTGCCGCATCAGCTTTTTCTCAAAATGCTTGAGTGAACGGTTTACGGCGTGGTTGCGCGCCTTGATCAAGGCGTTTCGCTGCGGCTTGAGAAAGCCGATCCGATATTTTTCATACCGCCAGAGCATGTTCCATTCACGGGGCAGAAAAAAGCAGCGGCCGGCCTGAACCTCATGAATACAGAGCAGATGTTCATCGTTCATTCCCGAAGGATCGAGCGCGAGCTTCCTCCATTTTTCTTTCACTTCGCGGGGTCGATAGACCATCAGGCCGGTATTGATGCAGAGCGAGCGGTCAGTGACATCCAAACGGATATTGTACTTCTGCTCGATGCCCGCGTAGTAATCCTGCGCCCAGTCCGGAAACAGCCGCGAACGTTCATCAAAGGAATGGGTGCTCGCCGCAGCAAATCCACCTTCAGGGATTTGATCGGCGATCTCCGATAGGCACGGTGCCGAATCAGAGACAATCGTATCGAGGTCCATGAAAACCACGAGGTCGTAATCCGTCTGGAAATGCGGACTGTAGATTTTAAAGCGTTGAGCGATTTTCCCTTCACTGGCGCCTTTGAGTTGGTTGCGAAAATCATCGGGAATGGTTTTCAGCACCACATAATCCCAACCGTGTTTTTCGGCATAGCGCCGTCGCGAAATCGACGTTCTCGCTTCGATAGCCTGATACTTTTCTCCCGTCGCAATGGTGAATATAGCCTTTTTCAATTCGAACCCCCTCCTTGATTATTTATGCGTTAGCCGTGTGATGAATGGATACCTCCTCAGGTCATCGCAGCATCAACCGCGCGTGTGAATTCAGAGACCATCCGGTCCATTCGAAATCGTTGTGCTTTGCGGCGAGAGCGTAGCTTTAACCGCCACAAAAGCGCACGATCGTTTGCCAGTCGCTCGATCGCTTCACCTAATTCATGAGCGTTGGGTCGCCCAAGAACCACGCTATCGCGCCCATGTTCCAAATAGGCAAACTCCGGACTTTGCTCCACCCCGCTGCCGATCGTTAATACCGGAATTCCGAGGCAGAATGCGTGGATAACGGTCAAGCCTACCCGGCCTGGAAGGACGAGCACGTCTGCCTTCATCAGCACCTGTGCAATTTCCTCGGGATCATATAATGCACCGTGAAAATGCACCTGCGGAAGGGACGCCGTTTTCTCCTCCAGAGACGCCCGCTCAATCCCATCGCCAATGATGTCACAGGAAACCTGATCGGGGTCCTTAAGCGTGGAAAGCGCATCGATCAGAAGGTCGACTCGCTTGACCGGAACCAGCCGCCCCAGATAGGCCACGCGCAATCGCGGACTTGGTGCCGGTGCCCGAACGCGCGTCTGATTCAACCGCCGCTTCGTCTCGAGCAGTTCGTCGACGTCCAGCGTATTTCCGTAAACAAAGACCCGGTCCGGTGAAATGCCCATGGCACACACCGCCTCCCGGCCCATGTCGGTATAGGTTACAATGCTGTCGGCACGCCTCAGAACCATCCCGCGCAAGCGGTCCCGCAGGCGCGCGTGCAAGCCTGATCCTAATTGAGGGCGATAGCCATACCCCACGAGGACAATGCGGTAATCAAAAATGTATTTGCCGAGAAAGAGCAGCCAATTGCTCATGTTGTGCACGTTCTCGTTGATCACAACAACGTCATACCCGTCGCGGACGACTCGCCAAACACCTCGTTGCCACATGATCCGCGGCCGGCGGGTTGGCCAATAGAGGTTACGCACAGGAATACTGGTTCCCTCCAGCTGATCGCCGGCCGAAGTCACGGTCTTTCCCTCTTTTCCCTGACCATGATACAGGTCGAGGTCGAAAGAGGCCTGCTTCATTAGTCGTCCCAGGAAGTTGATACGGTAAGAAGGAATGACACACGTCACCCACGCCAAGCGAACCCGGCTCTTCGCGGCCCGAATTTCCTGCGTGCGTTTTTCAGCTTTTCGCAGGAAAGCCGATGGGGCCAGCAACAGGCGTTCGCGGAGAAACCATCCATCCGGATGTCGTGCGCGAGACACTTTGAAGTGCTTCAGAGAAGTGGCGTTCATGGGGCGAATGTTCAGGCAGAAAGACGGTGCGGGCGGACGGAATGCGATTCTGCTACGCTCTCAATGGAGGCCTCCGCAGGTTCGAATGCCTCATCGTCATGTGCGCGATGAAGCGTTTTGATCCAAATGGAAATGCTAACGAGCAGAATCCACTGGATCGAATTTCTGTTCATGTAGGCGCTCTCCGTCAGCCCGAGCATGAGCAGATAAATCAGGATCGGCAGGAATATGCGCGGCAGTCCCCCGCCTTGCTCCGTATCACAGGCAAACGCCCGAATGATCACAGGAATGACGGCGATCACAAAAATGGCCACTCCGAGAATCCCGACGTGCAAGCCGATCTCCATCAGCCCGTTGTGCGCACTCATGGTAGTCCATCCAGCCTGATCATAAACCTGCGTAGCGACATTTCCGCTACCACTCCAAAAACCGTTATACCCATAGCCAAGAAACGGCTTTTGCATGACGGCATTCCAAACGCCCTGCCACAAGTAGGTACGGCCTGTCAGTGTCGGGTTACGATCCAACAGGCCGAGGATGGCATTGGCCACCTCCCATTTGAAGAGCCAGATCGAGCCGCCGATACATATACTCATCCAGCCAATCACAAACAAACGGCCTGAAGAAAGGGCTCCCGGGATTCGTGAGCGAAGCCAGGAAATGCCCAAAGCAAGCGTCAGCGCCACCAGCGATGTTACGGAGTTGCTGGCAATAAGAAGAAAGCCGGACGCTCCGATGCCGATAATCCACCAAGCCTTGGAGACCATCCGCGCCTGACCGAGCGCCACACACATCAAAACCGTGAGCGCCGAGACCCGACCCAAGGTATTGGGATGCGCGAAGGATCCGTGGAACCGCCCAAGTGCCGCCATCGATCCTCCTCCCTGAATCAATGCGAGAATAAAGTTGATCACCGCGAGCAAGCCCAAGGCCAACGCCGCAGTTCTCAGGAAGACTTTTGGCTCAACAGTTGCCGCGACCAGATAGGCCAGCAAGGTTGCGCCGAACAGGGCAAACGAGTGCGCCAGCGTACGGGAGGGGTCCGAAGACCAGCAAAATGATACAACGGCAAGCAGAGCCAGAAACATGAATCCGGGCTTGATGCGAACCGCCTCCCATACCGACTGCGAGCGTTGGTAGATGAGCACACAGACGATGAGGTAAACACTGCTCCACAGCAATCGGCTGAAGGGGCTGCCTCCGCCTGGATTTTCGGGCGCGTCGATCAAGCTCAGACCACCGCTGGCGAGCAAGAGCACGAAAATCAGGGGAAGGTGCTTCATATGCGTTATCGAGCCTTGGCCGTTTGCGGCAGCACGTTGGCCGGAATCTCAACCTGGTGCCGTTCATGGTATTCATTGACACGGCTACCACAGGCACCGATCAGCATACCGGTCCCCTTGGCGGCCTGCCGGAGTCCACGGACACGTGCCACGCGTCCCCTGATCAGGCCACTTGTCCATTTGAGCAGGCCGATGAAAATGTGCCCCACTCCCTTCGCCATCCAACGCAGGCGGTAGATGGCGGGCGCACCAAGGGCGGCTTCCGTGCGCCACATATTGGCTCCCGCTCGCAACGATCGCCGCATGAACCAGCGTAGTTGCATCCGATCCGGAGGGACTTCTTCAAAAACCAACGCCTCTGCACAGTAGATGACGTCGATCCCGGTTTCGCGGGAGAGTTGGCGAAAAAACAGCGTGTCGCTTCCTCCGGTGATGGCAAAAGCGGGATCAAATTCAAGCTTCGTATCCAAAATCAGGCTACTCTTGATCAGGACATTTGCCGTGCTGACGTTCTTGACCACCGAACCGCTGGGCAAGTTGTTCCGGTGGCGAAAAAAACCGCCTTCGATCACCCACGCAGGTGCGCCCTCCTGAAGCACGGATTCGACATTGCCACAAACGACGGGTGCATGCCTTTCGCCGGCGGTGCGCAGCAGTGCATCCAGCCAATCACCAGCCGGCCACTCGTCATCATCGATGAACGCAAAATAGTCGCCCAGCTCGACCGCCAGCTTCATCGCACGGTTACGCGCGTAAGAGATCCCGGGACGTGGTTCATGATCATAGATAAACCTTCGCTCGGGTGAATCGAAACGGCGAACCAGCCTTTCAGCTCCCGCCGGTTCTCCATTCTCCACCACCACAACCGTAATTTCGAGATGGGGTATGGAAGGCGTTTCGATTACCTGCAGATGCCTGAGCAAACGTTCCAATGAAGGAAGCCGGTTGCATGTGATCACCGCGATGGCGAGCTGCTGAATTTCCATTGTCATTGTAACGAGTATTCGAGCTTTCCTTCTTCAGGTTCGATCTGCTCGGTTGCATAAAATCGTTTGCGCAGGACCACCAGCACGCCGACCACCAGCACGACGTTGGCAGCTGCCGTCGCGAGGGAGAATGCGGCCACGACTGTGACCGGAGACCAAAACAGGGCCGAAACCACCAAAACCGCAGACCGCACCGCGGTCGACACCGTCTCGAACATCAGAAAAAAGCGGTTCCATTCCATCAACGTAATCAGCACCACCACCGGCACATTGAAAAACGCACTGCCGACCGCGACCATCATCCACGACAAGTAAGGACCGGCCGGAGCCCATTCCGGACCCAGGACCCAATTCATCAATTCGGGGCCAAATGCCATAACCACCAGCGACGGCGGCACCACCAGCAGCGCCATAAAAATGGTGATTTCCGTGCAGACTCGCAGAGGGCTGCGATCGGCATGGTGATCCTCGCTGAACCGGCGGTAAAGCGCGCGGCGGACCGCTTCACGCACCACCGAGAGCGGTAACTGGAGGAGGCGGTGGGCCAATAAATAGAATCCCACAATCTGCGGACTAAAGAATGCAGCCAAGATCAGGTTTGGGAGTTGGGTGCCGATATAGTTCACCACGTCCTGGGGCATCCGGTATTTGGGAAAACTCGAGTAGCGGACAGCCTGACGCAGGCCTTCTCCCACCCCGGGTGTGCGCTCGGGTCGTGTCGCCCGAATGCGGTACCAGATCACCGCCAACTGCGACCAATGCTGTAATGCAGTTCCCGCCAAAAGGCCAACTGTTCCGAAGCCTCCCGTTCCCAGTGCGAGCTTGAGCCCATTTCCCGCACAAGCACCCGTTACAGAACTGACAGATTGGGCGGCGAAATGGTCTTTGCGGGTCGCCCAATAGGTCAGCAGCCCGAGGCAACCTTGTCCCACGATCACGAGCGGGAAAAAGAGGTAGAGGGAAACAAGACCTTCGGCTTCAAACAGGCCAAGCAGTTCGTCTCGCCACGGAAAAAACACAACCGTCGCAGCCACTGAACCCAGCACGATCCAGAGGGTTACCGTTCGCAGGAGAGCCCATGCGTCGCTATCGACGGCCGGAATGACCAATGCGTTATCATAGCGCATCGTCAGCAACTTCCCCAGAACGCCACTGATCGTGATGAACACTGCCATCAGGCCAAAGTGCGCCGGCTCATACAGGCGCGTCAAAAATGGCAGGGCCGCAAAGCCGACGATCTGTGCCAACACCGTACCAATCATCAGGTTACTGGCATTCCGGACCAACCGGCTCTTCATCAACCTTCGCAACAGTTTCATATCCAGAACCCGCTTGGACTTGGATCGAAGGGCACAACCAGCCGAAGCAGGATGCCCTCGATGATTTTCTGGCGATGATACGGCAAAATGAGGATTCTCTTCGGAAACCGGCTAGCGTGCTTCCGCGTAGTAGTTTGTATATTTGGAAGCATTTTTCTCGTAGCCAAACGCATAGGAATAGCCCGAGCCGATGCCGCCAGAGCCATAACCCTTGGCCGCGGCGTAACTGCGAATGCCGTTGAATATAACGCCGGTAACGGGAGCTCCCGACTGATCCATCAGGGAAACCGCGTAGCGGGCCTTCTGCCGGCTGACACAATTTTGCCGCGCCACGAACACACAATGGTCTGCGTGATCCGCAACAACGGTGGCATCCGGGAACAATCCAACGGGCGGAGTGTCGTAGACAATCAAGTCAAATTCCTGCTTCAGGCGGGCGATGAGCAGATCCAAGCGCGCGTCCTCAAGGACTTCAGTCGCTTCCTTGGTGCTTCCTCCGGAACTAAGCAGGAACAGGTTAGGCGAACCGGAAACCTGCCGGATGCCGAGATTCACATCCGCATGGATGTTCTCCGAGAGCGGCTCTTCCGACCGAAGCCAGCGAATGATACCGTGCTCATTATCGAGGCCAAAACACCGATGCAGCGATGGCCGCCGCAGATCGCAGTCGACGAGCAGCGTGCGCACATGGTGCGTGGCGTAGGCTTCTGCAAGGTTGCTTGCGGCGAAGGATTTTCCTTCACCCGAGAGCGAACTGGTCACCACCAACGACAGCGGTTTGTGCGCCGTGCCAAATTTCAGCCGCAAGGTGCTGTAAATTCCCCGGAACGGCTCATCCAAGTCCTCATCGTGCGAAAGGACCGCCCGGGCCAGTTCCTGTTCATTACGGCGTTTCCGATAGCGGATTCCGCCGAGGACCGGTTTGCCGATAAACCCTTCGATATCCCCGAAACTCCGCAGGCGGTTGTCGACAAACTCCATGCTCAGCGGCAGCCCTACCATCATCATGCCGCACAGAAGAACCGAAAGTGCACCGACTTTCCGGACATCGGGCCAGACGGGACCTTTGGGCGTTTCCGCCGTTTCCAAAATGCGGATGGTGCTCGTCTGCATCTGCTGGCTCAGCGTCGTCTCATTAAAGCGCGAAGTGAGCATGTCGAACGTGTGTCGCTCCGCTTCGATCTTGCGCGCCAACACCCGATAACCGATTGCCAATTGATCGAGCTCGAATGCCTTGTCTTCGGCTTGCGCCAATTCGCGTTCGAGATTTTCCAGTTCGCCCAGAACCATCTGTTCCTCGATTTCAATCACACCACAGGCTTGGCGAATCGCATGCCAGAGGGATTCATTTACCGAATCAATCGCTGCCTGGTTTTCGACCATTTTAGGGTGAAGCGGCAAATAGCTCTCCTGAAGGATCGATCGATCGGTCTGCAGCGCGCGCAACTTGGAATGCATCGCTCCCACATCCTGCCGGTCGCCGACAAACGGGATGTTCATGAGGCTCTGAAGATTATCTCCCGCGTTTTCGATCTGATCGAGTCGGCTTTGTACCGCGTGAAGCCGAACACGCGCTCCGGTAATGGAACTGCTGAGCTCCCGCATGCGCTGGGTCATGATCGACTGATTCTGCTCGATCGAGACAAGGTTGTGCTTGCGGCGATACTCCTGCAACGCCTGTTCCCCCTGTTCCAAACGTTGGCGCTGCTCCTCGATCTGCTCGGCCAGAAACACAACCGCTTGGCTCGTCGCAGAATTGCGCATGCCCATCTGGAAACGGATGTACTCCTTGACATAAAGATCGGCAATGTCGGCAGCGAGCACAGGGTCGGGTAGCGTCACATTGACGTGTAGAATCTGAGAGTCGGCCATGCCACTCACTTTGACGGCCTTGCTTTTCAGATAACCTGCTGGATCGAGCGGAGCGGCTTCAGCCCCACGCTCACTGAGTGGGCCGGCGATACATACCTCCAAAGCCGCCAGCTGCTCCTCACTCAACGCCTCGACAACCTGTTGAGCCATTGACCGGCTTCGCAGGCGCTCCTGGTGGGCATTGAGTGCAGCCTCCAGCAGGCTGCTGTTTTTTACCCCCGACTCGACCACTTCCTGAACGTTGACCACTTTGGCCGGATTCAGCTCCACCATCATCGAAGCCTCGGCCTCGTAGCTGGGTGTTTGCCTGAGCAACCCAAACGCCACCAGCCCTCCCAGCATGATCCCGGCCGTCGTCCCGATCAACCAGCGCTGACGCACGATGTGCAGAACATCAAGCACGCTGATTAGCTGTGAATCGCTACCCTTGCGCCCGCGGGGCGCAGACCCTTGCTCTCTGTGTTCCATAGCTCAGTAACTCCTCGTGTTAACCGTTAAATTATCTGGTGATGCTTCCGGCCGATGCCGGTGCCCCAGATACTGCCAAGCCACCAGCGCGACAAACCGGGGGTTGTGCCAAAAATAGCGAAACCACAGTCGGCGGGGCTCGCAGCAGAGCCGGAAAAACCATTCCAATCCCGCTCGCTGCATCCAGCCCGGTGCCTGCCGTTTCCTTCCCGAAATGAAATCAAAGGCGGCTCCCACCCCGATTTGAACCAAGGGCAAACGCTCGCGGTGCGCAGCCATCCACAGGTCCTGCTTCGGCGTCCCCAACCCCACAAAAAGCACGCGGCAGCCCGAGACCCGAATCGCGTCGATCACTGCCGCGTCTTCCTCCTCCGTCAGTTCACGAAAAGGAGGTGAAAATGCGTAGGTTATTTTGAGAAGGGGAAAGGTTGCCTTCAACGTGTCTTGCATCGCCTCCAGCGCCGCCGGGCTGCCGCCATACAAGCCAATGGGAATACCCTCCGCCGCACACCGCTCGCAGAGTTGCAAAGTCAAAGTCGGGCCGTAAACCCGTTCCGCCTCCGGAAAACCGAGCAGCCGCTGGCTCCAAACCACCGGCATGCCGTCTGCCGTTACAAAATCAGCAGCGTTGAGGACCGCCCGATAGTTGCGCTTGTCGAAGGCCTCCATGATCGGGTGAACCGGTGCCACACAAACCACCCGGCCCTCATCGGTGCGCGACCAACCCACCAAAAGATCAGTGGTCTCTTTATAGTTGGAGACATTAACTCCGGTGGAAACAACCTGACAACGCTGGAGATTGAGAGACATTCGAGAACGCGTTAAATAGAGATCAATTAAAATTCATTAATAAGCGGTTCTTGGAGCTCTGACAAGTTGCGCCAGCGTTCTTAACAATATATAAACATCCAGAAGCGGATTCCACGATTCGAGATAGGCGATATCCTCGTGAATTCGCTTCGACATGAGCTCCAACGCCTGTGTTTCGCCCCGCAATCCTTTACATTGTGCCAAACCGGTAATGCCCGGTTTCACATAATGTCTCGAGGTATAAGCCTGAATTTCACACGCGTATTTCTGATCCAGTGTAATCGGATGAGGTCGCGGACCAACGACAGACATTTTCCCCAGCAGGACATTTAAAAATTGCGGAAATTCATCCAAACTGGTCTTCCGCATAAAAGCTCCAAATGGATAAACTCTCGGATCGTCTCGAGTTGCTTGATGAAGCGCCCTCCTTTTTTCAGCCTCCGGGGAGTTGTCGGCATCGTGGTACATGGATCGGAATTTTAGGATATTAAAAGATTCCTGATTCCGTCCGTACCGACGTTGTTTAAAGAGAATGGGACCCGGTGCTTGACGATGCTGCATCACTGCAACAAGCACAAATAAGGGCGGTAAAACAAAGAGACAAACGGGCAGTGCGATAAGCGTATCAAAGAACCGTTTGATCACACGGTTCGCCGGGTTTTCAAGCGGCTCACGCTGCAACGTGAAGAACAGCCGATCCGCACTCGAAAAATAACGTAACCTCCGTTGGAGAAAATCTTCCAACGGATTTTTGATTACCAACCTGCATCCATGCCCTTCTGCGGTCTGTGCAACATAGTTGAACCACGACTTTGAATGGATCATTTCCAGCACGAGCACATGCGTCACGTGATGGCGGCGGATAACGCTTTTTAACGCTGTAATATCACCAAGATTCTGAAGGGAGCAAGCATCACGCCCCCGTCCAGCTGCATTCAGGTAGCCCACAAATTCTGTATCGAGTGATTTCTCCTCGATAATCCAGTCTTCAAAACTATTCACAGTGTCTTCGCTACCGAGGATCAAATACCGTTTACACAGATTCTTCGGCGTGGAAGCATTCAAAATCCAACGGGGAAGAAATCGATTGGAAATAAGAAGAATGATGAAGTTAACAATCAAGAACCCCAAAATAAAGGATCGGCTGAGGTGGGCTTCCTTAAAAACAAAGAGTCCCATGATCAAGGCTCCGCCAATCGCAAATGTTTGGTAAATGGCCAGGAATAAAGCACTATTCCACTTCCATTGTCCCCGCAGAGGAAGTAATGAACGGACACGCCGATAAGTGAGTCCAAGTCCAAGCGCCATGGCTCCAATACAAATCAAGTAAGGTGGGCGCTCCGATCCCAACTTTAAAGTGAGATGAAGAAATATCTCCGTCCATATGAGGAATATGCCGCAGCCCACCGCGGTTTGGGTGGCGAGAGTCAAAACCGCGAGTCCGTCTTTGCGAGCAGTAATCATAGCATCAAGAAGTTGAGCTACTGGTAGGCCTGTTTTTTCATTCCGCAATGGCCGCAGGGCAACTAGGCTCAGAAAGAATTATGGATGGGGTGTTATACCGCACACATCCTAAGGCTTACTCATCATTATTATACCGTTAGACCTGAAGAGCTCGTCAGTTTCCCCCGTGCGAGCAGGCTCTTTTAACACCTTCAACCGCTTTTTTGGGAGCGCGGAAGCTAAAAAAAACCACCACCGCGGCTCAGAAACGCCCTGAAAAGGTGCTGCCTCAAGCCCCACCCGGCCCTTCCATTTTATAAGTTCCCCTCCGTCAGCAGGCATTTCCTTGTGCCGCGCATCCCGCGAAGACCAGTCCACCAGATGCTTGCTAATTCCGGTCAATACTCTCAGCTGTGTAGATCCTCCTCGCCCGAATGAAACTCCACGCGCGCCGAAATTTGGCATATGATGCCGTCGATGGCATTGAGATCTGGTTTATCGAACCCCTTGCAGACGGTGCCGCGGCTTCATCGAACCCTCTGGGAACCCCGATCCAGGATGGATTGTGGATCGTAATCAACCTGGCGAAAACCACCTTGGACGAACAGGTAAAGTTTTTTGACGCCGCCGGAGCCCCCGTTTTAATTCCTACGGACCGCCTTGCCTGTATTGAAATTTCTGTGACACAGTCCGAATCGCTTCCCCTGGACGAATATGTATTCAAGGCCGCATTTGTCTGGCATGATGCCAAGGACGAAAAAAACGAGGCTCCGGAGGAACAAAAATTTAGCCTCGCACGATTTTTACGGCGCTCCTAGCGGAGCGAACCCCGTCGCTTCATATCGGGATGGAGCCTTCTTCACGCCCGTCACTTCCCAGACAACCTTTTCGGGAGTGTCACGCGAAACGTGTTCCACCCTTCTGGAGAGTCCTCTTGGAGCGTGATTTCACCGCGGTGCGCACGAGCGATCTCCTGACAAATGGCAAGGCCAAGGCCATGCCCCGTGTGGAGGTGTGAATCATCGGCACGGAAGAAGCGGTCGAACAGTCGCGGCCGTAATTCGGCGGGTATTTCAGGGCCTGTGTTGGCGACGGAAATTTCAATCGTCTCATCACGTTCGTAGAAGTGACAGCGGACTTTCCCACCGGGTTGATTATATTTGGTGGCGTTGTCCAAGAGATTGAGCAGCAGGCGACGCAGCAGCTCGGGGTCGCCTGTTATCCAAAGACCTTCTGGAATCTTCGATTCGATCGTGACGCCGCGTGCAGACGCCAACATTTCACCATCTTCACAAACTTCTGCCGCCAAATTACCCAACACCACGTTCTCTGCATGAGGCAAGGCACTCGCCGTGGAATCAAGGCGAGCGAGGAGTAGCAGGTTTTCCGCGACACGTTCCAGCCGTTGAGTCTCCTCCTGCAAGCTCACGAGGCGGGCCTCCACCGGAGGAGAAAGATCGCCTCGCCGGAGCAGCGCCTCGATTTCGCCGCGCATGATCGTGAGGGGTGTGCGCAATTCGTGAGAAGCATCGGCGGCAAAACGCTCGGCTTGCTGAAAGCTACGATCAAGGCGCGTCAACATGGAGTTGAGCACAGAGGCAAGATCCTGAACTTCATCGCCCGTTTCCGGAACCGGAACGCGGTGATGCAAATTTGTCGGACCGATCGCCCGGGCAGTCTCTGTCAATCGGCGCACCGGACCAAGTGAGCTGCCCGCGATCCACCATCCGGCAAACGCAACCATGGCAGCCGCCAGAGGCCCTCCGATCAAGTAGGCGAAGACGAGCCCCAGAAAGTGCCGGTGTGATTCTTCCAAACTGTAGCCTACCACGATGATTTGTGGTGGCTCCGGGAAGGCTTGAACCCTCCAACTTCCGGGGCCCTCGATGTTGAGCGGCCCTCCTTCTTCGAGCGCCCGTTCAATCGCGGAGAACGGCAGCGCGTCACTCGAACGCCGAATCCGCCGCTCCGCATCCACGACCGCAAAAGCGACCCATGGCTCAAAGTCGACTGGCGGCGCTTCGGCTCCATCCGACGGAAGACCGCCGCCCCCCAGTAAACGCGCGATCAGACGTGCTTCGGTAGCCAGCTCGACATCGGCGGCTTCGATCTGACTTTGATGGATGTTGGTGAGTGTGCCCACCCCCAATACCAGGAGGAGAATGCTCGTGATGAGTCCGCACGCCGCGGCAATCTTGGTTCTGACGGGCCATCGGTTCATCATCAGGGGTGCTCCTCTCGGATTACGTAGCCGAGACCGCGCGCGGTGTGAATGAGCTTGGTGGAAAATGGATCGTCGATCTTCTGCCGTAGGCGTTTAACCGCCACATCGACGAAATTGGTGCCGGCATCGAATTGGTGGTTCCAGACCTGTTGGCTGATTTCCACCCGCGTAACAGGGGAACCTGGAGTTCGCAAGAGGCACTCGAGCAGAGCGAACTCCCGCTGCGTCAGGTCAATCCGAACCCCCTCCCGTTTCACTTCGCGCGTCCCAAAATTCACGGTCAGATCGCCGACCGAAAGCACGTTTGAAACTTCGCCGTCCCGCCTCCGCAAGACAGCCCGCAACCGGGCGATCAATTCAGCCACGGAAAAGGGTTTTGCGAGGTAATCGTCTGCGCCGAGATTGAGCCCCTCAATCCGTTCTTGAACATCGCCCCGCGCGGTGAGCATGACAATGGGGACAGGGTTATGCTCCGCCCGCAGTTTGCGCAGAAGGCTGAGCCCATCGCGCCCAGGCAGCATGATATCGAGCACCAGCGCGTCAAACGGCTCCGCGGTCGCACGCTCCCATGCTTCGTTTCCGTCGTGGCACACGCTCACCGCAAACCCTCGTTCCTCCAATCCAGCTTGGATCAGCGCGGCAACCTTCCGTTCATCTTCGACCACCAGCACCCGCATGTTCGCCAAGTCTGCTTGGCGCGGTGCCGGGAGCGAGCCGGAATTGGGCCATAGATGACGCAATAATGACGTGAAAATGACGCTTTTGTCATCTTTCCCATGCAGGCTCGCCAAGGCCTGAACGGCTGGTGAATACAACCGTTATCACCGTAGTGAGGTGATTTTATGACAAACGAAAAATCAGCGACCGGCACCTTTCGACCCATACACAAAATCTTGGTATGGGACGTCCCCATCCGCCTCTTTCATTGGACATTTGCCAGCTCGCTAACACTTGCGCTCGGGATCGGCTGGGGAGCGGATGATGACGGTCGTCTCTTCCCTTTCCACATGCTCTTCGGGCTGGTGGCGGTCTTCACATTGCTGATACGTGTGATGCTCGGTCTGGGTGGATCCGTCTCGGTACGCTTCAGAAGTTTTCCGCTTCGCCCGTCCGAGCTCGCGCGCTACCTGCGCGGCCAGTTCGGGGGTAAACGCACCGATTATATCGGACACAACCCCGGCTCCGCATGGGCTGCGATAGCCATGTTCGCACTGGTTCCAGCCCTTGTGCTGACGGGATTGAGCGCCCGGCTGGAGGCGGTGGGAGCATTACACGAGATCCTCGCCCTACTGCTTCTCGCGGTGATTGGCGCACACCTCGCGGGATTGATTGGGTACACGCTCCGCCACAGGGAAAACGCCGGGATGGCGATGCTCACCGGTAAACGGAACGGCCCACCCACCGATGCGATTCCGAGCGCCAATGGATTCCACGGACTGATCCTCCTGCTGGCGATCGTGTCCTGGAGCACAGCCTTGTTCGCCAACTATGACTCAGCCAACGGCACGGTGCGGCTTCCAGTGGTCAATCTAACCCTTCGACTTGCCCAGCCGGCCCACTCGCAAGACGCACACGATGAAGATCATGAGCAGCATGTGAAAGAGAGGCACGCACACGATGATTAACATGCAAAGACCGGCGATTGTGGCGCCAGCGCGGGATGAGGCGGAGAGGCACGCGGCTACCTTACCGCCATCCGCACATCCCTACCTTTCAATCATTCTTCCCGTCTTCAATGAGGAGGCGTGCATCGGGGCGGCCCTCGAAGAGCTGTTTGGCGCGCTCGAAAAGCTGGGGCATTCCTTTGAAGTCATCGCAGTTAATGACGGATCGGTGGATCGTTCGCTCGGTATCCTTCGTGCCTGCCGACTACGCCAGCCTCGTCTGCGAATCATCTCGCTCGCCCGAAACAAGGGGCAAAGTGCCGCATTTGGCGTGGGTTTTCAGAAAAGCCGGGGAGATGTGACGGTGCTGATGGACGGGGACGGCCAGAATGATCCACGTGACATCGGTATCCTGTTGGAGGCGCTGGAACATGCGGATGTCTGTTGTGGTATTCGGGCGCGCCGAAAAGACACTTTTGCCCGCCGAGTGGCCAGTCAATTGGCTAATCGCATCCGCAGCAGCATTCTTGATGACGGCATCGTGGACACTGGGTGTAGCCTGAAAGCGATTCGGACAGAATGGCTGAAGGGTCTGCCCATGCAATTGGCGGGCATGCACCGTTTTCTCCCAGCGTTGCTTCAGATGAAGGGTGCACGGGTTGTGCAGATTCCCGTCAATCATCGTCCGCGCAGTGCCGGACACAGCAAATACACCAACCTCGGCCGATTGCGCGTTACCATCGTTGATCTCTTCGCCGTTCGCTGGATGCAACGCCGCCATCGTAATTACGCATTTTCCGAAGAGTTATGAGCTTTCAATTGCTACTGCCCTCCACCTACAACCTGATCGGTTCGCTCGGGTGGGACCATTTTATCGCCATTGCGACCCATCCGATGGCGCTATTCGGTTGGGTCGGGCAAGTGATCTTCTTTTCCCGGTTTCTCGTACAATGGATCGTATCCGAAAAAGAAGGACGATCGACGATTCCTTTGGCCTTCTGGTATCTATCGCTTTCGGGTGGTGCCATGTTCCTGATCTATGCCCTCTGGCGACAGGATCTCATCCTGACAGTGGGCCAAAGCGTGGGCCTTCTGGTTTACACACGCAATCTCGTCCTGATCGGCCGCAATCGGCGAGAAGCCCCCGTGCCCGCATGATCGATTTCCGACGCGGCCCTCCAATCTGGTTTCTGGTTACCGCGGCCACTTTGCTCTGGGGAGGCGAATACCTCCTCCGTGGCCTTTGGGAACCGGATGAAGCGCGTTACGCCTACGTCGCCCGCGAAATGCAGGAGAACGCCCACTGGTTTGTCCCCCACTTGCACGGCGAACCCTATCCGGATAAACCGCCCCTTCCCTTCTGGCTGACAAACCTCGCGGCGCTCGCCTTTGGCGGTTCAATCAATGGGGTTTCGGCGAGATTGCCGACATTTCTCGGCGCGCTGCTGGTTCTGTGGAGCACGGCCCGACTGCTCGAACAATGGTGCGGACCACCGGCGGCTTGGCGGGTGGTTGGCGTGTTGTTTACCTGCTACCTGTTCTGGCACGAAGGTGGATGGGGCCGGATCGACATGTTGCTGCTCGGCCTTGAGATGATGGCCCTCTACCTTCTTTTGTCCTACAATCGATCCCAGCACTGGACGGAAGCTCTGGCGGCCTACCTCTTTATCGGACTGGCGATACTCGCGAAAGGGCCGATCGCTTTGGTCGTTCCGCTCGGAATCTATGCCGCGATCACTTGGGCCGAAGACAACGGGGTATTGCTCAAACGCTGGCACTGGCTCTGGGGCATCCCCGTGGCGCTGACATTTCCGGCCGTTTGGCTCTTCATTGCGTGGCGGGAGGGAGCCCCGAGCGAGTATTTTGAAGCCATGTTTGGAGCCAAATCTTTCGGACGCGTAATCCGGGACCATCATGCCCAGCCCTTCTATTATTATTTGAAGACGTTCCCGCTCGATTTTCTTCCTTGGACGCTTTTTCTGCCGAGCGCCGTGAGCGCGTTGGGAAAAGGCATCCTCCGGCGTCGGTTGCTCGCTTGGTTCCTTTTCGTGGTAGTGCTTTTTTCACTCTTTGTCGGTAAGCGTAATGTCTACCTTCTCGCCGCCTTCCCAGCCGCGGCCATGATCATCGCCGCCGGTTGGGATCTCATCCCTACATTGCCCAGACGATGGGCGACCATCCCCAGCTCGATTGCGATTGGGCTGTTGGTGGTGGTCGGCCTGACACTGACCGGTGCGATCTTCGTCCCCGAGGTTCCCATTGACGCTTGGCGGCTCTTTCTCCCCGCCTTGATTGCAGTGGCGGGAGCCGCCGCGGCCGCTTGGACGTATCGCCGCGAAGGAATGGGAGACCGGTACCTTTACACCTACATCGGAACCTTTTTTATACTCTGGATCACGGTTTCGACACTCGTCCTCCCGGCATTGAATCCAATCAAGGCACCCATTGAGCTAACCGCCGAAGCCCGCCAGCAGATGGCAATCGATCAGCCGCTTTACCTCTACCGCGAACAACTCGCCCTTATTCCCTTTTACGCCGAACGCCCTGGCCGCTACCTGCGCGAACCGGAAGAAGTCGCGAAAATCATCGATTCAGCATCCTCAAGCGACCACATCGTCATCGTGTTCACCAAAGAGGATTGGGAGGGGCTCTCATCTGACTTCGCCCACCGCGTTCATGCGCGTCCCTTTCGTTTAGGGAGTAAACGGTTAGTCTGGGTGAATGTTCTGCCCCCTACACGATAAGCTTGCCTAAATGAATAAAGAGCCCCTCTCCAGGCGGCTACAATGCTCGGCAGCTGAAGGCCGAACCGGACGAACAACACCCGAACACCTCAGTCGCCACCCAACGGGATCAACGGCGTGGAGAACTGGGCCGCCTTACGCATCAGGGCCATCAGGAAGAGTATTTTCCCAGGCTCCCGATTCGATGTAGTCGAATCATATCTTTTAGAGCCTCTATTAAACTTTACCATCCGGAATCTATAACCTCAAAACAGAAGATACAGCGTAAAACCCTACTGACACGAAAACATAGGCATTCTCCACCATTCTTTTCCTGTATTGGTCTTCTCGAGAGCCCGTAATGTCCAAAACCGCATTGCGCAGAAGAAACGTGTAAAGAATAAAATACAGAAATGGAATTACGTGTACATAAACCGGGTAATCGCCTATGTGTTTCCCGAATAATGAGAGAATCCACCCGATTTGACTCCAGACTCCAAATAAACCAAGAGCAGCATTAATGAACATCCACTTAACTTCGTCAGGGCCAAAGAGGTTAAAATAGAATACTGTATACACCCCGATTGCGAAACCGCCATGCAGATACAGGAATAGCACCGAAGGGGCATCATCCTGGTACGCCATCAGAAAGCCGGATCCACCGAACATAAGCATGTGGATCAGAAAAAATGGATAGATGAAGTACCACGCGACATCATCCCCTTTCGAATAACTTCTATTGTTGATCGTAATACTACCGTGAATCTTCATTAGGCGGCGTGAACAAATTCAAATTTAATCCAATCAATTATGGCAGCGAGAGTTACAAAACCGAAGTAGGTTTGGGGCAGTTGGTCATAGCGGGTAGCCACGCGTCGGAATGATTTGAGTCTGCAGAAGAGATTTTCGACCTTATGGCGGAGCAATTTTCAATTGCGGAATCATAGCTCACGAAGCTCTTTCGATTGGATTTCGGGGGGATGTTTGGAATACCACCGCAGCTGCGGATTTCATGGCGAAGTGCCTCCGAGTCGTATCCTTTGTCACCGAGCACGAATGCCCCGGACAAGTCATCGGGTAAAACATCCGCCGCGCTCTTGATGTCGTGTTCGTTGCCCGGGACAAGTTTGAGTGCAACCAGCCGACCGGTGAGATTCACCACGACCGAGAGCTTGGTGTTGCGCCCGCCCTTGGTCTTCCCAAGTGCTTGTTTTTCAGCGCTCAGTGGATTCCTGGATGCATCTTGATGCGCTTTCACAATCAAGGTCCTCCAGCGCTCGATCGAGCGGATGGAAACCGAGCTGATTTAAGCCTACGGCGAGCACCCCGACGCCTTCATCTTCGAAAGCCTGCCGGGCTCCGGACGGATCCACTGCGCCCGTCTGCTGGCCGCCTTCGGCTCCGACCGGGAAAGCTTTCCCACCGCCCGATCCATCCTCTGTTTCAGCGGCATCGCACCGGTGCTCCACAGCACCGGCAACAGGCCCAACCCGCTCACCCTGCGCCGCCGGGCCTGCCCCCTTTTCGTCAAGCAGAGCATCCACGAGTGGGCCGGCGAATCCATCAAGCACTGCAACTGGGCCCGCGCCTACTACCAGCAGCAGAGAGCCAAAGGACTGCGCCACCACACCGCCGTGCGGGCGCTCGCCTACAAATGGCTCCGCATTATTCATCGCATGTGGACCCAACGCACCCGTTATGACGATCAAGCCTACCTCGCCGCTCTCCGCAAAAAAGGTTCACCGCTGGTCCCTCAAATCGAGAAACTTCAGCTGGAAAAAATCGCTCAATGCGCATGACTTTTTACTTACCCGTTCGCCTCAGTTGTTTGTTAGGCTGGTAACTTGGATGCAGTATAATCGTAACGAATCCTATCAACTCTTCGTGAGGCTCAGTAATCACGGGGGCCTCTTCTTCCAGAGACCTACATCCATAATAAACCATGAATGATCGATTCTCTGTGCCAGTAAATACCCACCTGTGAGGATCATCATCTTTAAGATACCCATCCATTTTCGTATCAATGATCTGGGCTTCTGTAAGAAACTTTTTGATCAGGTCTTCACCTTTCTTGACCGCATCTCCACATTCCGATCCGGCTTTCCATTCAAATACAAGCGATCGTGATCCTCCGGCCGTATAATTCAATTGAATCTCCTTTCCCTCCCTTCGCCAACCAAGTATAGTTTCATCACCAACTTGTTGGGTGTCGACCGGCTCTCCGAAATAGGAAATCAGTTCGTCAAGAGGCCCTGAAAGGAAGGGTTTCGCGCTCACGCACGAAGCCGCCAAAAAGAATAGTAAAATTATTGTATTTTTCACTAGCGTCCAGTTAAAAGCCGTTGAAGATCAGTTGGTTACAATCTCGAGTTAGGTTGTTCGTTGTATTAAAGTCCGTAAGTAGCTGATCAATAGGATCTTTCTGAAACACATGGACGCTCACAAC
>Ga0209346_1000163_pt1 | contig 88842 bp, 85 predicted proteins | sample AutmiccommunBRH9_FD_187381 | JGI IMG/M metagenome (GOLD analysis project Ga0209346, IMG submission 187381) | Deep subsurface microbial communities from Mt. Terri, Switzerland - Autotrophic microbial communities BRH/9 (SPAdes) (version 2) | ecosystem: Environmental > Aquatic > Deep subsurface >...
CAACCAGCTCAAGCAGCGCCATTCTCTCATCGGTCATCGTCATCTCCGTCTTTGGTTTCGAGTCTTGCAACCCGAACCTTTGCCGAAGAACGACGGTGGCCGCCAGCGTCACCACCGGCCGCGCGGCTCGCGCTACGCCGGGGGCTCCGCGCGCGGCCTCTTACACCACCCGATGGGACACTGCCGAACCGGCCCTTCAACCCCCTCTGAAATGAAAATCGGTTGCTGCAATCTGGACTGTAATTTACTGAAAAATAGTTTGTCACGCTACACACATGCTAAATTTACAATGGGATTGACTTGTCGCAGGCTCCCTGCCTACAAATGAACGGTCGTTCAATAAACCTGACAAGGGACAAGGACGGGACGGGGAAAGAGAGGCACGATGTTCAACGCGGTGATGAGGTTCGATCTGGGCGAGGATGTAAACGCGTTGCGCGAGATGGTGCATCGCTGGGCGCAGGAGCGCGTCAAGCCGATGGCGGCGCAGATCGACCGCGACAACACCTTTCCGCCCGAGCTCTGGCCCGAGCTGGGCGAACTGGGCCTTCTGGGCATCACCGTGCCCGAGGCATATGGCGGTGCCGGGATGGGCTATCTGGCCCATGTCATCGCGGTCGAGGAGATTGCGCGCGCCTCGGCCTCGGTCTCGCTCAGCTACGGGGCGCATTCCAATCTCTGCGTCAACCAGATCAAGCTCAACGGCTCGTCCGAGCAGAAGGCGAAATACCTGCCGGGGCTGGTCTCGGGCGCGCATGTCGGCGCGCTTGCCATGTCCGAGGTGGGGGCAGGCAGCGACGTGGTCTCGATGAGCCTGCGCGCCGAGCGGCGCAACGATCACTACCGGCTCAACGGCAACAAATACTGGATCACCAACGGGCCGGATGCCGATACGCTCGTGGTCTATGCCAAGACCGACCCGGAGGCGGGAAGCCGGGGCATCACGGCGTTCCTGATCGAGAAGACGATGAAGGGTTTCTCGACCTCGCCGCATTTCGACAAGCTGGGGATGCGCGGCTCCAACACCGCCGAGCTGGTCTTCGAGGATGTCGAGGTGCCGTTCGGGAATGTGCTGGGCGAGGAGGGGCGCGGCGTGCGCGTGCTCATGTCCGGCCTTGATTATGAGCGCGTTGTGCTGGCGGGGATCGGGCTTGGCATCATGGCGGGCTGTCTTGATGAGGTCATGCCCTATGTCTCGACCCGCAAGCAGTTTGGTCAGCCGATCGGGTCATTCCAGCTGATGCAGGGAAAGATCGCCGACATGTACACGGCAATGAATTCGGCGCGCGCCTATGTCTATGAGGTGGCCCGCGCCTGCGACCGGGGCGAGGTCACGCGGGCCGACGCCGCAGCCTGTTGTCTCTATGCCAGTGAACAGGCCATGGTGCAGGCGCATCAGGCGGTGCAGGCCATGGGCGGCGCGGGGTTCCTGAACGACGCGCCGGTGGCGCGGATTTTCCGCGACGCCAAGCTGATGGAGATCGGCGCGGGCACGTCGGAGATCCGCCGGATGCTGGTGGGCCGCGAGATGATGACGGCGATGGCATGAAGGGGCGTGTTGCCGGTGTGATGTCAGTGCTCTTGCCGATCACGGCGCAAGAGCAGGGGTCTGACATCGCGCCGGTCGGGATCGGCCAGTTCGCCTGTCAGGGCATGGCGCGCGCGGGGGCGGCACGGGCAACCCGCGGGAATGAGCCGTGTCACCCGTGAGAATGTCTCGCATGAAGAAAGGGCCGGCACTATGACCGGCCCCATGGCTCTGTTCCTGGAATGGGAGAGATCAGAACTTCATCACATAGGCGATGTTGAACACCCAGGGGTCGATCTTGACCTTGCCGATATCGGCGCCGCCGACCTTCACATCGGTTTCGATGTCGATGTAACGGATGTCGGCACGCAGGGCCGCGCGTTCGGTGATCGCGTAGTCGAGCCCGGCATGAAGCGCGAGGCCCCAGCTGTCGTCGAGATTGACACTCGTGCCCGCGAGCGCGCCCTTGCCGTCCTCATCGAAGAAATAGGTGTAGTTGATGCCTGCGCCGATGAAGGGGGTGACCTTGCTTGCATTCACGAAGTAATATTGCAGCGAGAGGGTGGGCGGCAAGTGCTTGACCTCGGCGACAGTGCCGGCGCCCTGCAGGTTCACGTCATGCTGGAAGGGCCAGGCGGCCAGAAGCTCGACGCCGATGCGGTCTGCGATGAAATATTCCACCGTGACCGTCGGGCGCAGGTTGCCATCGACGTCGATGCGTCCTGCGGCGGTGTTGGAGTTCTGGGTCGGTTCGACCCAGCCGAGGCCGAGGCCGACGAGGAAATCGCCCCTGGACTGCGCGAGCGCCGGGGCGGCTGTGCTGGCCATAAGGGCCGCAAGGGTGAGGGCTGTGATGTGTTTCATGGTCTTTCCACCTTGATTGTGACGCCGCCGGGTATGGGGCGTTTCGCGTCGGATCACTTTGACGTGAATCAAATTCGGGGCACGGTGCTGCCCCGCGACAAAATTGCAACAGGATCGGTTGGAGAGGAGCGACAGCCATGCGTCTGAAATCATCGGCCCTGCCGTCGTCGGAGGGATTCGCCGCCAATCGCGCGGCGCATCTCGAGGCGTTGCGCGAGATTGCGGAGGCGGCAGAACTGGCCGCCGAGGGTGGCGGCGCGAGGGCGCGGGAGCGGCATCTGTCGCGCGGCAAGATGCTCCCGCGCGAGCGGGTGGCGGGGCTTCTCGATCCCGGCAGCCCGTTTCTGGAGGTGGGAGCGACGGCGTCTCACGGCCTTTATGACGGGGCTGCCCCCTGCGCCGGCGTGATTGCGGGTGTGGGCCGTGTGATGGGGCGCGACTGCATGGTGCTGTGCAACGACGCCACCGTGAAGGGCGGCACCTATTATCCCATGACCGTCAAGAAGCATCTGCGCGCACAGGAGATTGCCGAGGAGTGTCATCTGCCCTGCGTCTATCTGGTGGATTCGGGCGGCGCGAACCTGCCCAACCAGGACGAGGTGTTCCCCGACCGCGACCATTTCGGGCGCATTTTCTACAATCAGGCGCGGATGAGCGCGAAGGGCATCGCGCAGATCGCCGTGGTGATGGGAAGCTGCACCGCCGGCGGGGCCTATGTGCCCGCGATGTCGGATGTGGCCATCATCGTGCGCGACCAGGGCACGATCTTTCTGGCCGGCCCGCCGCTGGTCAAGGCCGCGACCGGCGAGGTGGTGAGCGCCGAGGAACTGGGCGGCGGCGATGTGCACACGCGCCTTTCGGGCGTGGCCGATTACCTGGCCGAGGATGACGCGCACGCGCTGGCGCTGGCGCGGCGGGCGGTGGGGAGCCTGGGGGCCGGGCCGGACCCGCTGCGCGACTGGCAGAGCCCCGAGGACCCCGCCTATGACCCCGAGGAGATCCTTGGCGTCGTGCCTGCGGATCTGCGCACGCCCTACGATATCCGCGAGGTGATCGCGCGGCTGGTGGATGGCAGCCGCTTTGACGAGTTCAAGGCCCGATTCGGCGAGACGCTGGTGACGGGCTTTGCCCATGTGAAGGGCTGCCCGGTGGGCATCGTGGCCAATAACGGCGTGCTGTTCTCGGAATCCGCCGCCAAGGGCGCGCATTTCGTGGAATTGTGCAGCCAGCGGCGCATCCCGCTGGTGTTCTTGCAGAACATCACCGGCTTCATGGTCGGGCTCAAATACGAGAACGAGGGCATCGCCCGGCACGGGGCCAAGTTGGTGACGGCGGTGGCGACAACGAGCGTGCCGAAGATCACCATGCTGGTGGGCGGCTCTTTCGGGGCGGGCAACTACGGCATGGCGGGGCGCGCCTATAGCCCGCGATTCCTGTGGACCTGGCCCAATTCCCGGATTTCGGTAATGGGCGGCGCGCAGGCGGCAGGCGTGCTGGCCACGGTCAGGCGTGAGGCCATGGAAAAGCGCGGCGAGACCTGGTCGGCGGAGGACGAAGAGGCGTTCAAGCGCCCCACGGTGGAGATGTTCGAGCGCCAGGCGCACCCGCTTTATGCCAGCGCGCGGCTCTGGGATGATGGCTGCATCGATCCGCGCAAGAGCCGCGATGTCCTGGCGCTGTCCTTGCGCGCGGCGCTGAATGCGCCCGTGGAGGAGACGCGCTTTGGCGTCTTTCGGATGTGAGGATGGTGATGTCGGAATCTGGATATTTTTGGCAAGATGAAGCAGGAGGAGCGCGCCATGTTTGAGCGGATTCTGGTGGCGAACCGCGGCGAGATCGCGTGCCGCGTGATGCGCACGGCGCGCGCGATGGGCGTCGAGGTTGTCGCGGTCTGTTCCGACGCCGATCGGGGGGCGGCGCATGTGGCGCTGGCCGATCGGGCGGTGTGGATCGGCGGCGCGGCGCCCTCGGAGAGTTATCTGCGGGGCGATGCGATCATTGCCGCCGCGCTCGAGACGGGCTGCGGCGCGATCCATCCCGGCTACGGATTCCTCAGCGAGAACCCCGATTTCGTGGACGCGGTGACGGCGGCGGGGCTGGTGTTCATCGGCCCGTCGGCGGATGCGATCCGGGCGATGGGGCTCAAGGATGCCGCCAAGGCGCTGATGGAGAAGGCGGGCGTGCCGGTGGTGCCGGGCTATCACGGGGCCAATCAGGACCCCGAGCACCTGGCGGGGGCGGCGGATACCATCGGCTATCCGGTGCTCATCAAGGCTGTGGCCGGTGGCGGCGGCAAGGGGATGCGGCTGGTGGAGGCGCCGGGCGCCTTTGCCGAGGCGCTGGAGAGTGCGAAGGGCGAGGCGCGCACCGCCTTCGGCAATGCCGATGTGTTGATCGAGAAATACATTCAGAAACCGCGCCATATCGAGGTGCAGGTGTTTGGCGACGGCACGAACGCGGTGCATCTCTTCGAGCGCGACTGTTCCTTGCAGCGCCGTCATCAGAAGGTGATCGAGGAAGCCCCCGCGCCGGGCATGACCGCGGAGATGCGCGCGGCGATGGGCGGTGCGGCGGTGCGCGCGGCGCAGGCGATCGGCTATAGCGGCGCGGGCACGGTGGAGTTCATTGTCGATGGCTCGGATGGCCTGCGGCCCGATCGCTTCTGGTTCATGGAGATGAACACGCGCCTGCAGGTGGAGCATCCTGTCACCGAGGCAATCACCGGCGTCGATCTGGTGGAATGGCAATTGCGGGTGGCTTCGGGCGAGGGCCTGCCGCTGGCTCAGGAAGACCTGGCGATCGACGGTCATGCCTTCGAGGCGCGGCTTTACGCCGAGGACGTGCCCAAGGGGTTTCTGCCCGCCACGGGGCGGCTGTCGCACCTGGCCTTTCCGCAAGGTGTCCGGGCCGATTCGGGCGTGCGGGCTGGCGACGAGGTCAGCCCCTGGTATGATCCGATGATCGCCAAGGTCATCACCCACGGGCCGACGCGGGCGGTGGCGCTCCGGCGGCTTTCGGCGGCGCTGGAGCGTTGCGAGGTGGCCGGGACGGTGACGAACCTTGCCTTCCTGGGGGCGCTGGCGCGGCATGAGGGGTTCGCGCGCGGCGCGGTGGATACCGGCCTTATCGCGCGCGATATCGAGGCGCTGGTGGTCGCGCCCGAACCGGGGCCCGGGGAGGTGGCGCTGGCGGTGCTCGCGGGCCTCGACCTTCTGGAGGATGCGCCGGGGGCGGCGGGGTTCGCGCTCTGGCGGGGGCTCACGCGGGAGGTGCGGCTGATGCACGCGGGCGAGGAGATCGTGGCGCGGCTTGCCACGCTCTCGGGCGACGCGCATGACGTGGAGATCGGCGCGGCGCGCGTCAAGGCGCGGCGCGCCGATGGCCTGTGGCGCATTGATGGAGATCCCGCCGCGCCGGTGGCGGTGGACGGGCGGCGGGTGACGGTATTCGCGCAATACGGCCTGAGCTTCGATCTGGTTGACCCGCTTGAGCGCGAGGGCGCGGCCGGGGCGGATGCCGACATCATCGAGGCGCCGATGCCGGGGCTGGTCAAGGCGGTTTATGCGCAGGCGGGGCAGGCGGTCGCCAGGGGCGACCGGCTGGCGGTTCTGGAGGCGATGAAGATGGAGCACAGCTTGCTTGCGGCGCGCGACGGGGTTGTGGCCGAGGTGCTGGCGCGCGCGGGCGATCAGGTCACGGCCGGCGCGGCGCTGGTGCGGCTGGAGGCGGGCGAATGATCCGGCTGCATCATGTGCCGCTGGCGCGCTCGTTCCGGGTGCTCTGGCTGATGGAGGAGATGGGGCTGGATTACGAGGTCGCGTATTACTCGATCCGCGACGGCTCGATGCGCACACCTGAATTTCGTGCGCTCTCGCCCGCGGGACGGGTGCCGGTGCTGGAGCATGAAGGGGCCGCGTGGTTCGAGAGCGGGGCAATCGTGCAGCTTCTGTGCGAGAGCTATCCGCAGGCGGGGCTGGCGCCCGCGCCGGGGACGGGCGAGCGCGCGCGATTTCTGGAGATGCTGAACTATTCCGAGACGGTGGGCTGCCTGCTGGAAAACCTCAACATGAACCTTGTCTTTCTGCGCCCGCCGGCGCGGCCCTCGGTGCCGGTGGTGAAGCTGCTCCATGCGCGGCTCAGGGCAAGCCTCGCGGCGATCGAGGCGCGGATGGCGGGCGATTACCTCTTGCCTTCGGGCTTTTCGGCGGCGGATATCATGTTTGCCTACGGGTTCGAGCTGGCGCGCCATTACGTCGATCTGGACGCCTACCCGCGCCTTGCGGCCTATTGGGAGCGGTTGCGCGCGCGCTCGGCCTATCAACGCGCCAAGGCGCGCGACGGGGAGCAGGATATGTATGCGCAGGATTTCTACCCTGTGCCGGAGGAGGAATGATGACCGGGACGGTCGAGATCTTCGAGGTGGGTCCGCGCGACGGGCTTCAGAACGAGAAGGCGCGTATCGCCACGCGCGACAAGATCGCGCTGGTGGAGCAGCTGAGCGAAGCGGGGTTTTCGCGCATCGAGGTGGCGAGTTTTGTCAGCCCGAAATGGGTGCCGCAGATGGCCGATTCGGCCGATGTGCTGCGCGGGATCGCGCGCGCGCCCGGTGTGCGCTATGCCGCGCTTACGCCCAATATCCGGGGGCTCAGGGATGCGCTGGAGGCAGGGGCCGACGAGGTGGCGATTTTCGGCTCGGCCTCCGAAGGGTTCTCGAAGGCCAATATCAACGCCACGATCGACGAAAGCCTCGCGCGCTTTGCCCCGGTGCTCGAGGCGGCGGGGGCCGAAGGGTTGCGCGTGCGCGGCTATGTCTCCTGCGTGGTGGAATGTCCCTATGACGGGCCCGTGGATCCCGCACAGGTGGTGCGTGTGGCCGGGAGGCTGTGGGAGATGGGCTGTTACGAGATCAGCCTCGGCGACACCATCGGGCGCGGCAGGCCCGAGGCGGTGGACGCCATGTTTGCTGCCGTGTGCGACGTGGTGCCGGCAGAGCGGCTGGCGGGGCATTTCCACGATACCTCGGGCCGTGCGCTCGACAATATCGAGGTGGCGCTGTCGCACGGTGTGCGGGTGTTCGATGCGGCCGTGGGGGGTCTGGGGGGCTGTCCCTATGCGCCGGGTGCGGCGGGAAACGTGGCGACCGAGGCGGTGCACGAGCGGCTGCTGGCGCTGGGCCATGAGACCGGGCTCGACGCGGATGTGCTGGCGCGCGCGGCGGCGATGGCGCGGGCAATGCGCGGCCAGGGCGAAGAGCGCGCCCCCTGAGTCGCACGCATTTGCCGCGGCGCGGCGCGGGCGGTCCGAATTCCCGTCCATTTGCGGGATCTGGCCGCATGAGGCCATATGCGGAGCGTGAAAATCGCTCTGTTGCGGTGGTTAATCCGGCCCGCCCTCGGTTGACCGCGTGACGGGGCAGGTTTAAACCCCGTGAGAGAATACAGCCATCTTGATGCGCGCCCGGCGCGCATGAAAGGAGCCACCCCGTGGAAGAGATGCTGAGGGAATACCTTCCCATCCTGATCCTCATGGCCGTTGCCATCGGTCTGGGCCTTGTCCTCATCCTTGCCGCCGTGGTGATTGCCGTGCGCAATCCCGACCCCGAGAAGGTGAGCGCCTATGAATGTGGCTTCAACGCCTTCGACGATGCGCGGATGAAATTCGACGTGCGGTTCTACCTCGTGTCGATCCTGTTCATCATCTTCGATCTGGAGATTGCCATGCTGTTTCCCTGGGCCGTGGCATTCGCGGATCTGAGCATGGCGGCGTTCTGGTCGATGATGGTGTTTCTGGCGGTTCTGACTGCGGGCTTTGCCTATGAATGGCGCAAGGGAGCGATGGAATGGCAGTGATGACCGGGGCCAACACCGCCGGGCAGGACCGCGAGGTCGCGACGCAGGCGCTCAATGCCGACTTGCAGGACAAGGGGTTCCTGCTGACCTCGGCCGAGGATATCATCAACTGGGCGCGCACCGGGTCGCTCCATTGGATGACCTTTGGTCTGGCCTGCTGCGCGGTGGAGATGATGCATACCTCGATGCCGCGTTACGACGCCGAGCGGTTTGGCGTCGCGCCACGCGCCAGCCCCCGCCAGTCGGATGTGATGATCGTGGCGGGGACGCTGACCAACAAGATGGCGCCCGCGCTGCGCAAGGTCTATGACCAGATGCCCGAGCCGCGTTATGTGATCTCAATGGGCAGTTGCGCCAATGGCGGCGGTTATTACCATTACAGCTACTCGGTCGTGCGCGGCTGCGACCGGATCGTGCCGGTGGATATCTATGTGCCGGGCTGCCCGCCGACCGCCGAGGCGCTGCTCTATGGCATCCTGCAATTGCAGCGCAAGATTCGCCGGACAGGGACGATCGTGAGATGAGCAACGCACTCAAGGAACTGGGCGAATATGTCGAGCTCAAGCGCGCCGATTGCGTGCTCGGCTGGGAGATCGCGCATGGCGAGCTCAGTGTCGATGTGGCGCTGTCCAACATCGCCGGGCTGGCGGAATTTCTGAAAACCGATCAGAATTGTGCCTTTTCCACGCTGGTGGACATCACGGCGGTCGATTACCCCGAGCGCCCCAAGCGGTTCGACGTGGTCTATCACCTGCTGTCGATGTATCAGAACCACCGTATCCGCCTGCGTGCGGCCACGCGCGAAGAGGACATGGTGCCCTCGCTCACCGGGGTCTATCCGGCTGCCAACTGGTTCGAGCGCGAGGTGTTCGACATGTTCGGCATCCTTTTCTCGGGCCACCCGGATCTGCGCCGCATCCTGACCGATTACGGCTTTCGCGGCTATCCGCTGCGCAAGGATTTCCCGACCACGGGCTACACCGAGGTGCGCTATGACGAGGCGCAGAAACGGGTGGTCTACGAGCCGGTGCGGCTGGTGCAGGAATACCGGCAGTTCGATTTCATGTCGCCCTGGGAAGGGGCGGACTACATCCTTCCGGGCGATGAGAAGAAGGAGGAGACGAAATGATGGGCGGTTATGGCATGGGCGGCGGCGGGCTGATCGTGGTGCTGATCTACGCTGCATTGGTGGTTATTCCGTTCTGGAAGCTTCTTCCTCGATTCGGCATTCCGAACTGGGTGGCGCTGGTCTCGATCATTCCGCTGGGGGCGCTGATCCTGCTTTGGGTGATGGCATTCCGCGACAGGTTCGATGGGGGGCGAGGCTGATGATGGACGGCTCCAAATTCGGCGACGCGCTCACCGGCGAGCAGAAGATCCGCAATTTCAACATCAACTTCGGCCCGCAACACCCTGCCGCGCATGGGGTTTTGCGGCTGGTCTTGGAGCTGGACGGCGAACTGGTCGAGCGGTGCGATCCGCATATCGGCCTGCTTCATCGCGGCACCGAAAAGCTGATGGAAAGCCGCACCTATCTCCAGAACCTGCCCTATTTCGACCGGCTCGATTATGTGGCACCGATGAATCAGGAACATGCCTGGTGTCTGGCCATCGAGCGGCTCACGCAAACGCACGTGCCGCGCCGCGCAAGTCTGATCCGGGTGCTCTATTGCGAAATCGGGCGTGTTCTCAATCATCTTCTGAACGTCACCACGCAGGCGATGGATGTGGGGGCGCTGACCCCGCCGCTCTGGGGGTTTGAAGAGCGCGAAAAACTGATGATCTTTTACGAGCGCGCCTGCGGGGCGCGGCTCCATGCCGCCTATTTCCGCCCCGGCGGGGTGCATCAGGATCTGCCGCCCGAGTTGCTCGACGATATCGAGACCTGGGCCAACGATTTTCCGCGCGTGCTCGATGACATCGACGGCCTTCTGACCGAGAATCGCATCTTCAAGCAGCGCAACGCCGATATTGGCGTGGTCAGCCAGCAGGAGGCGCTTGACTGGGGGTTTTCCGGCGTGATGGTGCGCGGCTCGGGGATGGCCTGGGATTTGCGCCGCGCGCAACCCTATGAATGTTATGACGAGTTCGATTTCTTGATCCCGGTTGGCAAGAACGGCGATTGCTATGATCGCTACCTTTGCCGGATGGAGGAGATGCGCCAATCGGTGCGGATCATCCACCAGGCGATCGAGAAACTGCGCGCGCCCGAAGGGCAGGGCGAGATTCTGGCGCGGGGCAAGATCACGCCACCCGCGCGGTCTGAGATGAAAACCTCGATGGAGGCGCTGATCCATCACTTCAAGCTATATACCGAAGGGTTTCATGTGCCCGAGGGCGAGGTCTATGCCGCCGTCGAGGCGCCCAAGGGCGAATTCGGCGTCTATCTCGTGGCCGACGGCACGAACCGGCCCTATCGCGCCAAGCTGCGCGCGCCGGGCTATCTGCACCTTCAGGCGATGGATCATATCGCCCGGGGGCACCAGCTTGCCGATGTGGCGGCGATCATCGGGACGCTGGACGTCGTGTTCGGGGAGATCGACCGTTGACGTTGAACTGGTCGCGCAGGTCTTGCGGGGGTGGGGCCGGTCTGGTGGCGCTTGCGCTTGTGGCGGGCTGTGTCGTCCCGCCCGCGGGCACGACGCGCGACGATCTCGCCCGCTACGAGGCGGCGGCGAAAAGCCTCGACTGCACCCTTGTGACCGAGGGGGATTTTCTGGCCATGGAGATGCAGACGGGGCTGGCGCGCCAGCAACTTGTCGATATCACCGGGCGTTACCTGTCCACCGGCGGGGCCGTGCGCCTGCCAGCGGGTGGCGTGAAACTGACCACAGGAGCCTGTGCCTGAGATGCTACGCCGTCTTTACCACGAGCAGCCCGAGAGCTTTGCCTTTACCCCTGCAAATCAGGAATGGGCCGAGGCGCAGATCAGCAAATATCCCGAAGGCCGTCAGGCCAGCGCGATCATCCCGCTTTTGTGGCGCGCGCAGGAGCAGGAGGGCTGGCTGAGCCGCCCGGCGATCGAGCATGTCGCCGACCGGCTGGGGATGGAGTACATCCGCGCGCTCGAAGTGGCCACGTTCTACTTCATGTTTCAGCTTCAACCCGTTGGAAATGAGGCACATTTCCAGATTTGTGGCACGCTGTCCTGCATGATCTGCGGCGCCGAGGACCTGGTCGCGGTCTGCAAGGACAAGATCGCGCCAAAGCCCTTTCAGCTCTCGGAGGATGGCAGGTTTTCCTGGGAAGAGGTGGAATGCCTGGGGGCCTGCGCCAATGCCCCGATGGCGCAGATCGGCAAGGATTATTACGAGGATCTGACCGCCGAGCGCTTCTCCGAGATCATCGACGAGCTGGCGGCGGGCCGTGTGCCGGTGCCGGGGCCGCAGAACGGGCGCTATGCCGCCGAGCCGGAATCGGGGCTGACCACCCTGAAGGATTTCGAGAGCGGGCGCGCGAAGCATAATGCCAGCGTGCAGCGCGCAGTCGATCTTGGCGACACGGTCAAGCGCATCGACGGCACCGAGGTGCCGCTCGTCGCGCCCTGGCGCGCGAAGGGGGCCAATCACGCGCCCGCGCCGTCCTCGGTCACGCGCAACGAAGAGCCGGTGGCGGTCACGGCGAAGGCAGCGCCGGCCGAAGCCGCGGCGCCCGTGGGCAAGCGGCCCGAGGCGCTCGATGCGCCGCGCGCAGGCAAGGCGGATGATCTCAGGAAGATCAAGGGGATCGGGCCGAAACTGGAAAAGCTCTGCCACGAGCTCGGGGTCTATCACTTCGACCAGATCGCGGGCTGGAGTGCCGACGAGGTGGCCTGGGTCGATGAAAACCTCGCGGGGTTCAAGGGCCGGGTCAGCCGTGATGGCTGGGTGGAACAGGCGAAGATTCTCGCCGCGGGGGGCGAGACCGAGTTCTCGCGCCGAATGGATGAGGACGACGCATAGTGAGGTTGAAGGACGATGCCGCAACAGGACGCACGGATTGCGCGCATGGGGCGCCGCGCCGCGCTGGTGATCGCCGCGACGGGGGTGCTGTGGATCCTTGCCACGCTGATCGGGGTGGAATACGGCCTGAGCCTGCGCGTGCGCGCGCTGTTCGATCTGATGGCGCTTGGCGGCTTTATCTATGCCTTCGTGCTGATCTATCAACTCTGGCGCGCGCGTCAGGGCAACCGGAGGTAACGGGATGCTGAAAGACCAGGATCGTATCTTTACCAATCTCTACGGGATGCACGACCGCAGCCTCAAGGGCGCCATGGCGCGCGGGCATTGGGACGGGACGGCGCGTATCCTTCAGAACGGGCGCGACTGGATCGTCGAGCAGATGAAGGCGAGCGGGCTGCGCGGGCGCGGCGGCGCGGGCTTTCCGACCGGGCTGAAATGGTCCTTCATGCCCAAGGAGAGCGACGGGCGCCCCGCCTACCTGGTGGTCAATGCCGACGAGTCCGAGCCCGGTACCTGCAAGGACCGCGAGATCATGCGCCACGATCCGCACACATTGGTCGAGGGCTGCCTGATCGCCAGCTTCGCCATGGGCGCACATGCCTGCTATATCTACATCCGCGGCGAATACATCCGCGAGCGCGAGGCGCTTCAGGCCGCCATCGACGAGGCCTACGAGGCGGGGCTCATCGGCCGCAACGCCTGCAAGTCGGGATGGGATTTTGACCTTTACCTGCATCACGGCGCGGGTGCCTATATCTGCGGCGAGGAAACCGCCCTTCTGGAAAGCCTCGAAGGCAAGAAGGGGATGCCCCGGATGAAGCCGCCCTTTCCGGCCGGCGCGGGGCTTTACGGTTGCCCGACCACGGTGAACAACGTCGAATCCATCGCCGTTGCGCCGACCATCCTGCGGCGCGGGCCGGAATGGTTCTCGAGCTTTGGCCGGCCCAACAACGCGGGCACCAAGATTTTTGCCATCTCCGGCCATGTCAACACGCCCTGCGTGGTCGAGGAGGCCATGTCGATCCCCTTCGAGGAACTGATCGAGAAACATTGCGGCGGTATCCGCGGCGGCTGGGACAACCTGCTGGCGGTGATCCCGGGCGGGTCGTCGGTGCCATGCGTGCGCGCCGAGAACATGCGCGGCGCGATCATGGATTTCGACTATCTGCAAAAGGATCTGCGCTCGGGCCTCGGCACGGCGGCGGTGATCGTGATGGATCGCAGCGTGGATATCGTCAAGGCGATCTGGCGGCTGTCGAAATTCTACAAGCACGAAAGCTGCGGGCAATGCACGCCCTGCCGCGAGGGCACCGGCTGGATGATGCGGGTGATGGAGCGGCTGGTGCGCGGCGAGGCCGAGATCGAGGAGATCGACATGCTGTTCGACGTCTCCAAACAGGTCGAGGGCCACACGATCTGTGCGCTTGGCGATGCGGCGGCCTGGCCCATTCAGGGCCTCATCCGCAATTTCCGCGACGAGATCGAGGACCGCATCCGCGCGAAAAAGGCCGGGCGCATCTCTGCGGTGGCGGCAGAGTGACGGCGCGGTCGGGATATCGCGGCTTTCTCGCCCTGGCGGTTTGCGGCGCGCTTGTGGCGGGCTGCGCCAACCGCGAGGATCGCGTGCTGTTCGACGGGAACTATTATCCGGGCAAGGTGCGCGCCGAGCGCGACGACCGGCGCAACTTTACCGCCACGGTGCGGCGCGCCGGGCGCGGCATCGAGGGCGCGCACAAGGCGGCGGCGCATGAGGCCACGCGCTATTGCATCGAGAATTTCGGCACCTCGGCCATCGAATGGGCCGGGGCGCGCGAGGAGGGGGGCGGAGCCCCGGATTTTTCCCGCGCGGGGGATCGCGTGTCGGTGTCGGGGACATGCACCATATGGCGTTGATCATTGTCATATCAGGGGTTCGGCTTGCCTGTTATTGCATGACAGGCCGCCGCCTTCTCATCTGCGCCGCAGATGGGCGGGCCGTGTTGGCCTCGCTCCGGTTTGACGGGAAAGGAGCCATGTCATGCGTGTGATTCTCGGGGCAATTCTGGGGTTCGGGCTGGCGGTGCCGGGGGCGGGCGCGGCCTCGCTTTCGCAAGAGAAGGCCATCAACCAGCGGCTGATTGAAATGTCTGTGGCCGACGAGATCCGCAAACGCTGCGACAGCATCGCGGCGCGGATGTTTCGCGGGCTGGGCGTCATGAACGAGCTCAAGGCCGAGGCCGTGGCGCGCGGTTATTCGGAGGCGGAAATCGAGGCCTATGTGACCGACAAGGAAGAGAAACGGAAGATCCGCGCGCGCGCCGATGCCTATATCCGGGCGCACGGGGCGGAGCCGAATGACGGGCCGAGCCTGTGCGCGCTCGGCCGGGACGAAATCGAGAAGCAGAGCCGGATCGGCGCGCTTCTCTGGGCAAGGTGAGACGGGATGGCGGACCTACGCAAGATCATCATCGACGGGCACGAGGTCGAGGTCGAGGGGGCGATGACCCTCATTCAGGCCTGCGAACAGGCGGGGGTCGAGATCCCGCGCTTTTGCTATCACGAGCGCCTCTCGATCGCCGGCAACTGCCGGATGTGTCTGGTCGAGGTGCAGCCGGGGCCGCCGAAACCCGCCGCCTCGTGCGCCATGCAGGTAAAGGACATGCGGCCCTTTCCCGATGGCAGCCCGCCGCAGGTCTTGACAAAATCGCCGATGGTCCGAAAGGCGCGCGAGGGGGTGATGGAGTTTCTGCTCATCAACCACCCGCTTGATTGCCCGATCTGCGACCAGGGCGGGGAATGCGATCTTCAGGATCAGGCGGTGGCCTATGGCGTCGATTTCTCGCGCTACCGCGAGCCCAAGCGCGCGACCGAGGATCTCGATCTCGGGCCGCTGGTCGAGACCCATATGACGCGCTGCATCTCCTGCACGCGTTGCGTGCGCTTTACCACCGAGGTGGCCGGGCTGCATGTGATGGGCCAGACCGGGCGCGGCGAGGATGCCGAGATCACCTCCTATCTGGGCGAGACGCTGAACAGCAACCTGCAGGGCAATATCATCGACCTGTGCCCGGTGGGTGCGCTGGTCAGCAAGCCCTACGCCTTTACCGCGCGGCCATGGGAGTTGAGAAAGACCGAGACGATCGACGTGATGGACGCGCTTGGCTCCAGTATCCGCGTCGATACCAAGGGGCGCGAGGTCATGCGCATCCTGCCGCGCAACCATGACGGCGTGAACGAGGAATGGATTTCCGACAAGACGCGCTTTGTCTGGGACGGGCTGCGGCGGCAGCGGCTGGACAAGCCCTATATCCGCGAGAACGGGCGGCTGCGCCCCGCCACATGGCCCGAGGCGCTGGCGACGGCGGCGGGCGCGATCAAGGGGGCCTCGAAGCTGGCCGGTCTGGTGGGCGACCTGGCCCCGGCCGAGGCGGCCTTTGCGCTCAAGTCGCTGATCGAGGGGCAGGGCGGCGTGGTCGAGTGCCGCACCGACGGCGCGGCGCTGCCTGCGGGCAACCGCTCTGCTTACGTCGGCACGGCGCGGATCGAGGATATCGACGGCGCGAAGCATATCACGCTCATCGGCGCCGATCCGGGGGCCGAGGCCCCGGTGCTGGGGGCGCGCGTCCGCAAGGCGTGGCTCCGGGGGGCGGAGATCACCCATCTGGGGGCCGAGGCAGAACTCATCTTCGAGGCCCGGCGCAGGGGCACCGACGTGGCGGCGCTGGCCGCGCTTGTGAAAGAGGCGGTGCCGCGCGAGGGCGCGCTGGTGATCGTGGGGCAGGGCGGCCTGCGGGGGGCGAATGGCGCGGGTGTGCTGAGCCATGCCATGCAGTTGGCCGAAAGGCAGGGCGCGGGTCTTCTGGTGCTGCACACGGCGGCGGGCCGCGTGGGCGCGATGGATGTCGGGGCGACCTGCGCGGGCGGGATCGACGCGGCGCTTGAGGGGGCGGACGTGATCGTGAACATCGGCGCGGACGAGATCGAGATCGCGCCGGGGGCGTTCGTGATCTATCAGGGCAGCCATGGCGACCGGGGGGCGCATCGCGCCGATGTGATCCTGCCCGCAGCGGCCTGGACCGAGGAAGACGGTCTTTTCGTCAATACCGAGGGCCGCCCGCAACTGGCGCTGCGCGCTGGCTTTGCCCCCGGCGAGGCCAAGGAAAACTGGGCGATCCTGCGCGCGCTCTCGGGCGAGATCGGCGCGGCGCTGCCATTCGATAGCCTTGCGCAACTGCGTCAGGCGATGGTCGAGGCGGTGCCGGATCTGGCGCGGATCGACGAGGTGCCGGAAAACGACTGGCAGGCGGTGCCCGTGGTCGGGCTCGGGGCGGGGCGATTCGAGCCGGCCATCGCCGATTTCTACCTGACCAACCCGATCGCGCGGGCAAGTGAGCTGATGGCCGAACTGAGCGCGCTTGCCCGCGCAAGGCGCGCCGCGCCCGTGGCAGCCGAGTGACGATGGGCGCGCCCTTCATATCCGTGCCCGCGCCCGGCCTGGCGCTTGGGGCGGGTCCGCGCGCCGTGCCGAGCCGCGGGCGGGTGTCCCCGCGCGCGATGGCGGGGCATGGAATCGCGCGTCAACGGCGCATCTTCATGACGGAACAGGGTGGCATTTGGCGAAGCGATGCGGTTTATACGGTCTCGGAATCGCTGCCCTGCGGGCCGATGGCAACCGAGGCCGAACTCGTCGCCGTGCGTTGTGCTGAAAACGCAAATACCGATGGTATGAGGACAAGGACCACATGGCTGAATTCTTGACAACTCCTTTCGGGACCTTCGTGCTCATCCTCGCGCAATGTCTGGCGATTGTCGGCTTCGTGATGATCTCGCTGCTGTTCCTCGTCTATGGTGATCGCAAGATCTGGGCCGCCGTGCAGATGCGGCGCGGCCCCAACGTGGTGGGGGCTTTCGGCCTGCTGCAATCGGTGGCCGATGCGCTCAAATACGTCGTCAAGGAGGTGGTGATCCCGGCCGGCGCCGACCGCCCGGTGTTCTTGCTCGCACCGATGACCAGTTTCGTGCTGGCGATCCTGGCCTGGGCCGTCATCCCGATGAACGAGGGCTGGGTGCTGTCGGATATCAACGTGGCGGTGCTCTTCGTCTTTGCCGTGTCTTCGCTGGAGGTTTACGGCGTCATCATGGGGGGGTGGGCGTCGAACTCCAAATATCCGTTCCTCGGATCGCTCCGCTCGGCGGCGCAGATGATCTCCTACGAGGTGTCGATCGGTCTCATCATCATCGGCGTCATCATCTCCACCGGCTCGCTCAATTTCAGCGCCATCGTCGCGGCGCAGGACACGGCCTATGGCTTTTTCGGCTGGTATTGGCTGCCGCATCTGCCGATGGTGTTCTTGTTCTTCATCAGCGCGCTGGCCGAGACCAACCGCCCGCCGTTCGATCTGCCCGAGGCCGAATCCGAACTGGTGGCGGGCTATCAGGTGGAATATTCCGCGACGCCGTTCCTTTTGTTCATGGCGGGCGAATATATCGCCATTTTCCTGATGTGCGCGCTCACGGCGCTTCTGTTCTTCGGGGGCTGGCTGTCGCCCATTCCGGGGCTGCCCGACGGGGTGCTGTGGATGATCGCCAAGATGGCGTTCTTCTTCTTCCTGTTCGCCATGGTCAAGGCGATCACGCCGCGCTATCGCTACGATCAACTGATGCGGATCGGCTGGAAGGTGTTTTTGCCGATGTCGCTGGGCTGGGTCGTGATCGTGGCATTCCTTGCGAAATTCGAAGTGTTCGGCGGGTTCTGGGCCCGTTGGGCGATAGGAGGCTGAGCCATGACCAAGATGGATTACGGACGCGCGGCGGGATATTTCCTGCTCTCCGACGTATTCAAAGGCTTCAAGCTGGGGCTGAAATACTTTTTCGCGCCCAAGGCGACGCTGAATTACCCGCACGAAAAGGGCCCGCTCAGCCCGCGCTTTCGCGGCGAGCATGCGCTGCGCCGCTATCCCAACGGCGAGGAACGCTGCATCGCCTGCAAGCTGTGCGAGGCGATCTGCCCGGCGCAGGCGATTACCATCGATGCCGAGCCGCGGGACGACGGCTCGCGCCGGACCACGCGCTATGACATCGACATGACGAAATGCATCTATTGCGGCTTCTGCCAGGAGGCGTGCCCGGTGGATGCCATCGTCGAAGGCCCCAATTTCGAGTTTGCCACCGAGACGCGCGAGGAGCTCTTCTACGACAAGGCCAGACTCCTGGAGAACGGCGACCGCTGGGAGGCCGAGATTGCCCGCAACCTTGAAATGGATGCGCCCTACCGATGACCGATGCCCCGAACCCCTTCGAGATGATGATGCGTCAGGCCCAGGAAATGGCCAGGGCGATCAATCCGGCACTCGAGAGCTTTTCGCCCAAAGGGTTCGAGAAGCTGTGGCCGACCATGCCCAGGGAATTCATGGAACTGAGTTTCGGCCGCGGCCTGAGCAAGGAGGGGCTTGACGCCAAGACGCGGCTGTTGCTGACGCTGGCGGGGCTCACCATGCTGGGCGCGCAGAGCGACACGCAGATCCGCCTGACCGTGCGCCACGCGCTCGAGGCGGGGGCGACAAGGGACGAGATCGCCGAGACCATCGCGCAGATGGCGATGTTTGCGGGCATCCCGTCGATGACCCGCGCGATGGGGTTCGCGCGCGAGGTCATGGACGAGGCGGACGAGAAAGGATCGGAAAAATGACGATTGCGGCGATATCCTTCTATCTGTTCGCGGCGGCGCTGCTGGTCGGCGGGCTGTTCACCGTGATCAGCCGCAACCCGGTCCATTCGGTGCTCTGGCTGATCCTGTCGTTTGTCAGCGCGGCGGGGCTGTTCGTGCTGCTGGGGGCCGAATTCGTGGCGATGCTGCTGATCATCGTCTATGTGGGCGCGGTCGCCGTGTTGTTTCTGTTCGTGGTGATGATGCTCGACGTGGATTTTGCCGAGTTGAAGGCGGAGATGGCAAAATACATGCCGCTCGCGCTTCTGATCGGGGTGATCCTCTTGATGCAGTTCGGCATCGCCTTCGGCAACTGGCAGGTGGCCGACGGGGCCGAGGCGGCGCGCCGCGCAGTCACGCCCGAGGGGGTCGAAAACACCGCCGCTCTGGGGCTGTTGCTCTATGATCAATACTTTATCCTGTTCCAGTTGGCGGGGCTGATCCTGCTGGTGGCGATGGTGGGCGCGATCGTGCTGACGCTGCGCCACCGCGAGGGGGTCAAGCGGCAGGATGTGCTGGCGCAGATGTATCGCGATCCCGCCAAGGCGATGGAGTTGAAGGACGTGCGGCCGGGGCAGGGGCTGTAACAGGCGCTGACGCGCCCCGGACTTGATCCGGGGCCTCCGGGTCCGGGCGGACCGGCGGGGAGATCCCGGGTCAGGCCCGGGATGACGATGGGACCGGGGCACCCGGTTGCGGAACCAGAGACGACAAGCGGGCACGGCCCGGAGGGACAGACATGATCGGACTTGAACATTACCTGACGGTGGCCGCCGCGCTGTTTGTCATCGGGATTTTCGGGCTTTTCCTGAACCGCAAGAACGTCATCGTCCTGCTCATGTCGATCGAGTTGATGCTCTTGTCGGTCAATATCAACCTCGTCGCCTTTTCCGCCCATCTGGGCGATCTGGTGGGGCAGGTGTTCACCCTCTTCGTGCTTACCGTCGCCGCCGCCGAGGCCGCCATCGGCCTTGCGATCCTCGTCTGTTTCTTCCGCAATCGCGGCACCATCGCCGTCGAAGACGTCAACGTGATGAAAGGCTGATCCCGATGATCTACAAGATAATCCTTTTCGCGCCACTCATCGGGGCGATCATCGCGGGCTTTGGCTGGCGGGTCATCGGCGACAAGGGCGCGCAATGGCTGACGACGGGGCTGCTGTTTCTCGTCGCTGTGCTGAGCTGGGTGGTGTTCCTGCAAGGCGCGCATGAGGCGCAGGCGGTGCATATTTTTGACTGGGTGCGGTCGGGCACGCTCGACGCCGCCTGGTCGATCCGGGTGGACCGGCTGACCACCGTCATGCTTGTGGTGGTCAACACGGTCTCGGCGCTCGTGCATCTCTATTCCATGGGCTACATGGCCCATGACGCGAATTTCCGCGAGACCGAGAGCTATCGGCCGCGGTTTTTCGCTTATCTTTCGTTCTTCACCTTCGCCATGCTGATGCTGGTGACCTCCGACAACCTCGTGCAGATGTTCTTTGGCTGGGAAGGCGTGGGCGTCGCCTCTTATCTGCTGATCGGCTTCTACTATCGCAAGCCTTCCGCCAATGCCGCCGCGATCAAGGCGTTCGTGGTCAACCGGGTGGGCGATTTCGGTTTTGTCCTCGGGATCATGGCGATTTATTTCCTGACCGACTCGGTGCGCTTCGAGGATATTTTCGCGGCAGCGCCCGCGCTGGCCGAAACGCAGCTTACTTTCCTGTGGGGCGAGTGGAACGCGGCCAACCTGATCGCTTTCCTGCTGTTCGTGGGGGCGATGGGCAAATCGGCGCAGCTTTTCCTGCACACATGGCTGCCCGACGCGATGGAAGGCCCGACGCCGGTCTCGGCGCTCATTCACGCGGCGACGATGGTGACGGCGGGGGTGTTCCTTGTCTGCCGCATGTCGCCGCTGATGGAATACGCGCCAGAGGCGATGAATTTCGTGGTGTTCATCGGGGCCTCGACGGCGTTTTTCGCCGCGACCGTGGGCCTTGTGCAGAACGACATCAAGCGCGTGATCGCCTATTCGACCTGTAGCCAGCTTGGTTACATGTTCGTGGCCGCCGGTCTTGGCGTCTATTCGGTGGCGATGTTCCATCTCTTCACCCATGCGTTTTTCAAGGCGATGCTGTTTCTCGGGGCTGGTTCGGTCATCCACGGGATGCATCACGAGCAGGACATGCGCCACTATGGCGGGCTGCGCCGCAAGATGCCCTATACGTTCTGGGCGATGATGATCGGCACGCTGGCGATCACCGGCGTGGGTATTCCGCTGACCCATATCGGCTTTGCCGGGTTTCTCAGCAAGGACGCGGTGATCGAGAGCGCATTCGCCGGGACGGCGGGGGGCTATGGGTTCTGGATGCTGGTGATCGCGGCGCTGTTCACGTCCTTCTATAGCTGGCGGCTGATGTTCCTGACCTTCTACGGCACGCCGCGCGGCGACAGGCACACCCATGAGCACGCGCATGAAAGCCCGAAGGTCATGCTGGTGCCTCTTGGCGTGCTGGCGCTTGGCGCGGTGTTCGCGGGCATGATCTGGTATGGCAGCTTTTTCGGCAGTCACGAGCAGGTGAACCGGTTCTTCGGGATCGAGGCCCATGCCGCAGCGGTTGCGGGCGATGGCGAGGCCGCACCCGATAGCGAGGCCGCACCGGACGGGACGCATGGCGTGGCCCCTGCGGGCGCGATTTTCATGCACCCGGACAATCACGTTCTGGACGAGGCGCATCATGCGCCGACATGGGTCAAGGTCAGCCCCTTCATCGCCATGGTGATCGGCTTCATCACGGCGCTGTGGTTCTATGTATGGGATCCGGCGATGCCGCGCCGCCTGGCCGCGACCAACCGCCCGCTCTATCTGTTTCTGCTCAACAAGTGGTATTTCGACGAGATCTACGATTTCGTCTTCGTGCGGAGCGCCAAGGCGCTTGGGCACCTCTTGTGGAAGCGCGGGGATGGTGACGTGATCGACGGCTCGCTCAACGGGGTGGCGATGGGGCTGATCCCGCGCCTCACCCGCCTCGCGGGGCGCGCGCAGTCGGGCTATATCTTCACCTACGCCTTTGCCATGGTGATCGGCGTCGTCGTGCTCATCACCTGGATGACCGTCTTCGGGGGGGCCAACTGATGGACAACCTTCTTTCCATCGTGACCTTCATCCCGGCGATCGCGGCGGCGATCCTCGCCATTTTCCTGCGCGGTGAGGATGCGGCGGCGCAGACCAATGCGAAATGGGTGGCGCTGATTGCCACGACGCTGACCTTCCTTGTCTCGCTTTTCATCCTGTTCGGGTTCGATGCGTCGAATACCGGCTTTCAGTTCGTGGAAGAGCGCGCGTGGCTGCTTGGCCTGAAATACAAGATGGGCGTGGACGGGATCAGCGTTCTGTTCGTGATGCTGACCACCTTCATGATGCCGCTGACCATCGCCGCGTCCTGGGGCATGACGACCCGCGTCAAGGAATACATGATCGCCTTTTTGCTGCTCGAGACGCTCATGCTGGGCGTGTTCGTGGCGCTCGATCTGGTGCTGTTCTACCTGTTCTTCGAGGCCGGGCTGATCCCGATGTTCCTGATCATCGGGATCTGGGGCGGCAAGGAGCGGATCTACGCGGCGTTCAAGTTCTTTCTCTATACTTTCCTCGGCTCGGTGCTGATGCTGGTGGCGATGGTGGCGATGTTTGTCGAGGCGGGCACGACCGACATTCCGACGCTCCTGCACCATGAATTCGCCTCGGAAGGTTTCTCGCTGCTGGGGATTCACGTCATCGGCGGGATGCAGACGCTGCTGTTTCTGGCGTTCTTTGCCAGCTTTGCCGTCAAGATGCCGATGTGGCCGGTGCATACCTGGCTGCCCGATGCCCACGTTCAGGCGCCGACCGCCGGTTCGGTGGTGCTGGCGGCGATCCTGTTGAAGATGGGCGGCTATGGTTTCCTGCGCTTCAGCCTGCCGATGTTTCCGGTAGGGGCAGAGGTGCTGACGCCGCTCATCCTGTGGCTGTCGGCCATCGCCATCGTCTATACCTCGCTGGTGGCGCTGGCGCAGGAGGACATGAAAAAGCTCATTGCCTATTCGTCGGTCGCGCATATGGGCTATGTCACGATGGGGATCTTTGCGGCCAACCAGCAGGGGCTCGACGGGGCGATCTTCCAGATGGTCAGCCACGGCTTCATCTCCGGCGCGCTGTTTCTTTGTGTGGGCGTGATCTATGACCGGATGCACACCCGCGAGATCGACGCCTATGGTGGTCTGGTGAATCGGATGCCGGCCTATGCGCTCATCTTCATGTTCTTCACCATGGCCAATGTCGGCCTGCCGGGCACGAGCGGGTTCGTGGGCGAGTTTCTCACGCTGGTGGGCGTGTTTCAGGTCAATACCTGGGTCGCTGCGGTGGCTGCCACGGGCGTGATCCTGTCGGCGGCCTATGCGCTCTGGCTTTACCGCCGGGTGATGATGGGCGATCTGATCAAGGAGAGCCTCAAGACCATCACCGACATGAGCCGCCGCGAGCGTGCGATCTTTGCGCCGCTGGTGGCGATGACGCTGATTCTGGGCGTCTATCCCCGGCTTGTCACAGATATCACCGGCCCCTCTGTCGAGGCGCTGATTTCCAATGTCGAGCTTGCCCAATCCGTCGCGCGCACTGCGACGGCGGTGGCGCAGGTTGCGCACTGAACCGGAGGTCCTGATCCATGCAGGCTGATCTGAACGTAATCCTGCCGGAAATCCTGTTGTCGGTCTATGCGATGGCGGCACTTCTGGGGGCGGTCTATACCGGCAAGGATCGGCTCGCGCCGCTGCTCGTGTGGGTGACGGCGGCGCTGATGGCGCTTCTGGCGATCTGGATCGGCATGGGGGGATCGGGCACGCGCACGGCCTTCGGTGGCATGATCAACGATGACGGGTTCGCGCGTTTTGCCAAGGTCACGATCCTTCTGTCGGCGGCCGCCGTCCTGGTGCTGGGGCAGGACTACATGGAGCGCCGCGATATCCTGCGGTTCGAATATCCGATCCTCGTCGCGCTCTCGGTCGTGGGCATGATGGTGATGGTGAGCGCGGGCGATCTGATGGCGCTTTACATGGGGCTGGAACTGCAATCGCTGGCGCTTTACGTGATTGCCTCGCTGCGGCGTGACAATCTGAAATCGACCGAGGCGGGGCTGAAGTATTTCGTGCTTGGCGCACTCAGCTCCGGGCTGCTGCTCTTTGGGGCGTCGCTGGTCTATGGCTTTGCCGGCACGACGCTTTTCTCGGGCATCATCGCCGCCGCCGACGGGCAGACGCCGCTTGGCCTGCTGATCGGGCTGGTTCTGGTGATTTCGGGCCTTGCGTTCAAGATCTCGGCGGTGCCGTTCCACATGTGGACGCCCGATGTCTACGAGGGCGCGCCGACGCCGATCACGGCGTTTTTCGCCACCGCGCCCAAGGTTGCGGCCCTGGGCCTGTTCGCGCGTGTTGTGCATGACGCCTTTGGCGGCGTGATCGCGGACTGGCAGCAGGTGTTGGCCGCGCTCAGCCTTCTGTCGATGTTTCTGGGCGCGATTGCCGCCATCGGGCAGACCAACATCAAGCGGCTGATGGCGTATTCCTCGATCGCGCATATGGGTTATGCGCTGATGGGTCTGGCGGCCGGCACGGCGTTCGGCGTGCAGGCGATGCTGGTCTATGTGGCGATCTATGTGACGATGAATGTGGGCACATTTGCCTTTATCCTGTCGATGGAGCGCGACGGGCAGCCGGTGACCGATATCCGCAGCCTCAACCTCTATTCCAGGGCAGAGCCGGGCCGCGCGCTGGCCATGCTGATCCTTCTGTTCAGCCTTGCGGGCGTGCCGCCGCTTCTGGGCTTTTTCGGCAAGCTCTACGTCTTGCGCGCGGCCTATGAGGGCGGGCTTGCCTGGCTTGCCGTGGCCGGCGTGGTGGCAAGCGTGATCGGCGCGTTCTATTACCTGCGCATCGTCTATTACATGTATTTCGGCGAGGAGGGATCGACGCTTGAGACGGGGCGCTCGGTGGTGCAATGGGTGTTCCTGATGGGATCGGCGGCGGTGATGGTGGTCGGCATCGTCAACATGTTCGGCGTCGAGACCATGGCGCAGGCGGCGGCGGCGACCCTTGTCCGATAAGGGCAGTGCGCGTGGCGGGGCCGGGATGCCTCCGGCGGGGATATTTCGGGCAAGATGAAGCGCGGTGTAACGAGCGACTGGCCCGAGGGCTATGGGCGGCGGGTGCTGGCGCGGGTGGACAGCACCAATGCCGAAGGCGCGCGGATCGCGGGCACGCTGTCGGGGCCGGAATGGATCCTGGCGCTGGAACAGAGCGCGGCGCGGGGGCGGCGCGGCCGGGTCTGGGTGAACCCGCCGGGCAATTTCGCGGCGACGCTGGTCATGTGGCCCTCGGAGAGCCCCGACCGGGTGGCGTTGCGGTCTTTCGTGGCGGCACTCGCGCTTCATGACGCGCTGGTGGCTGTGACGGGGCGGGCGGAGGATCTGACGCTCAAATGGCCCAATGACGTGCTTTTGAATGGCGGCAAGCTGGCGGGGATATTGCTTGAGAGTGCGGGCGCGGGGACGCGCCTCAGCCATTTCGTCATTGGCATAGGGGTGAACCTTGTGGCCGCGCCGGAGATGGCCGAGGTGGAGGCGGGCGCGGTGCGGCCTGTCTCGCTTCTGTCCGAGACCGGAGTGGTCATCGGCCCGGAGGCGTTTCTCGACCTGCTGGCACCCGCCTATGCGCGGCTTGAGGCGCAATTCGTCACCTATGGGTTCGAGCCGGTGCGCCGCGCCTGGCTCGACCGGGCGGCACGTCTGGGCGAGGTGATCACCGCGCGCACCGCGCGCGAGACCCTTGAGGGCCGGTTCGAGACGGTGGACGGGGCGGGCAATCTGGTGCTGCGGACGGCGCGGGGCCGTGTGGCCATCGCCGCGGCCGAGGTATTTTTCTGAAACGGGAGGCGGGACATGCTTCTGGCGATCGACTGCGGCAACACCAATACGGTGTTCTCCATCTGGGACGGGGAGCGGTTCCTATGCACGCTGCGCACCTCGACCGAGCATCAGCGCACGGCGGACCAGTATTTCGTCTGGTACTCGACGCTGCTCAGGCATTACCGGATCGAGGTGGAGATCTCCGATGTCATCATCTCATCCACGGTGCCGCGGGTGGTGTTCAACCTGCGCGTCTTTGCCGACCGGTATTTCAACTGTCGCCCGCTGGTGGTGGGCAAGCCCGAATGCCGTCTGCCCGTCGAGGTGCGCGTGGATGCGGGGACGCAGGTTGGCCCCGACCGGCTGGTGAACACGGTGGCGGGGTTCGATCTGCATGGCGGCGATCTCATCGTCGTCGATTTCGGCACCGCGACCACCTTTGACGTGGTGGACACGGACGGCGCCTATATCGGCGGGGCGATTGCGCCGGGGGTGAACCTGTCGCTGCAAGCCCTGCACGAGGCGGCGGCAGCGCTGCCGCATGTGGATGTGACAAGACCCGAGAAGGTCATCGGCACCAATACCGTCGCCTGTATGCAATCGGGTGTGTTCTGGGGTTATGTCGGGCTGATCAATGGGATATGTGAGCGGATAAAGGCCGAGCGCGGACGCGCCATGACGGTCATCGCAACCGGGGGGCTGGCCCCGCTCTTCCAGCAGGGAACCGACATGTTCGACATGTTCGAGGATGAATTGACGATGCACGGGCTGACCGTGATTCACGACTACAACAAGGAGGGCTGACGCCCCATGAGCAGCGAAAGACTGATCTACCTGCCCCTCGGCGGGGCGGGTGAAGTAGGCATGAACGCCTATGTTTACGGCTATGGCAAGCCGGGCAAGGAGCGGCTGATCCTGGTCGATCTGGGCGTGACATTTCCCGACATGGACGGCTCGCCCGGGGTCGATCTGATCCTGCCGGACATCACCTGGCTGGAAGAGCGCAAGAACCGGCTGGAGGGGGTGTTCGTCACCCATGCCCATGAGGATCACATCGGTGCTGTGGCGCATTACTACGACCGGCTTGGCGCACCGGTCCATGCGCGCGCGTTTACCGCCAATATCGCCCGGCGCAAGATGAAGGAGCTCGGCCAGCCCGAACAGGCCGTGCACACCGCGGGCACCTGGCCCGAGACGGTAGTGGCGGGGCCGTTCACCGTGGGATTCGCGCCGATCTCTCATTCCATCCCCGAGGCGTCGGGGCTGGTGATCGACAGCGCGGGCGGGCGCATCGTGCATACTGGCGATTTCAAGATCGACCTCACCCCCGGCGTGGGCGAGCCGTTCGACCGCGATCTCTGGGCCTCGATCGGGGCGGCGGGGGTCAAGGTGCTGGCCTGCGATTCCACCAATGTCTTCAGCCATCACGCGGGCCGCTCCGAGAGCAGCGTCGCCGCGCCGATCACCGAGCTTGTCGCCGCGAGCCGGGGCATGGTCGTGGCCACCACATTCGCCAGCAACGTCGCGCGCGTGAAGACACTGGCCGAGGCGGGTGTGCGCGCCGGGCGGACGGTCTGCCTGATGGGCCGCGCGATGCAACGCATGGTCGAGGCGGCGCGCGAGACCGGCGTTCTTCCCGATTTCCCCCAGACCGTGACGCCCGAGGAGGCGGGCAACATCGCGCGCGAGAGCCTCATGCTGATTGTCACCGGCTCCCAGGGCGAGCGGCGCGCGGCCAGCGCGCAGCTGGCCGCCGGCAAGTATAACGGTATCACGATGAAGGAGGGCGACACGTTCCTGTTTTCCTCCAAGACGATTCCCGGCAACGAACGCGGCGTCATCCGCATCATCAACCAGTTCTCCGAACAGGGGGTCGATGTGATCGAGGGCGATGACCGCTATCACGTCTCGGGCCATGCCAACTGGCCCGATCTCGATGCCATCCACAAGCTGCTGAAGCCGCAGATGCTCATTCCGATGCATGGCGAGCACCGCCATCTGCGCGAGCATGTCAAGCTGGCGCGGGCAAACCGGATCGAGGGCATCCTTGCCGTCAACGGCATGATGATCGACCTCAGCGGCAACGCGCCCAGGGTGGCCGAACATGTCGAGACGGGGCGGACCTATCTGGATGGATCGGTCAAGTTCGGTGCGCTTGACGGCGTCGTGCGGGATCGCATCCGCATGGCGCTCAACGGGCATGTGATGATCAATGTCATTCTCGACGAGGAGAACGCGCCGCTCGGCGATCCATGGGTCGAGACCATGGGGCTTGCCGGGACAGGCCGCAGCCGCGCGCCGCTTGCCGATGTGCTGGAGGAGGATCTGGCGAAATTCATGGAGCGCGCAGGCGACAAGGTGCTGCGCGACGACGGCAAGCTCGAGGAGGGGCTGCGCCGGGTGGCGCGGCAGAGCGCGCAGAACGAGATCGGCAAGCGGCCCGAGGTAACGGTGGTCATCAGCCGCCTGACCGAGTGACGCGCGACGCCGGCGGCGGGATTGCCGGGTGGGGGCTGTCCGCCGCGCGGCCTTGGGCTATGCCATCGCCGCGATCAGCCGCGCAAGGGCCGCGCCCGCGTTCGCCTCGCGCCAGATTTCCTCGCCGAAGGCAAGGAAATCGGTGACCGGCGAGAGGCTTTTGACCGTGGCGGCATCGAGCGCGCCCTCGGCGACCACGGGCAGTTCGATCATCTCGGACCACCATTCAAACAACGCCTGTTCGGCCCGCTCGCCGCTGCCGAGCGTCGTGGCGCCCGCCGGGCCGAAGGCGATGTAATCCGCGCCCGCCTCGCCCGCGTTCATCCCGTCATGGCGCGAGGTGCCGCAGAACGCGCCGACGATGGCATCGGGGCCAAGCGCCTTGCGCGCCGCGCGCACCGAGCGCGCGCCGTCGGGCAGATGCACCCCGTCGAGGCCGAGCCGCTCTGCCAGCCCGAGGTGACGCTCGATCACCAGCGCCACGTCGCGCGCATGTGTCACCTCGCGGCAGGCATCCGCCGCGCGCGCCACGGCATCCTCATCCGTGCTGGCCAGCGCGAGGCGCACGCAGGCCACGGGGTGCGCATCGAGCACGGCGGCGAGGCGGGGGGCAAACTCCGCCGGTTCCAGGGCGGGCGGGGTGATGAGGTAGATCTGCGGTCGCTCTGCTTCGGCCATGGCGCGAACTCCTTGAAATCGTGCCGCTCTCTTAGCGGGGAAAATCGGGCTTGACCACTCGTCGCAGAAAATGGCCTCTGGCAAGGCGGGGCACCGCTCTCTATCTTGGGCACAACCGATATGAAGGGGCGAGGCGTGGCGATTGCGGGGCTGGCCGAGGGGCTGACGCGGAGCATCGAGGATCTGGGCGAGCGGGTCTCGGGGGCGTTCTTCGAGCCGGTGATCCGGCTGGGCGTCACGGGCCTTGCGCGGGCGGGCAAGACGGTGTTCATCACCTCGCTGGTGGCGAACCTTCTGGATCGCGCGCGCATGGGCGGGTTGCGCGCGGCGGGCGAGGGGCGCATCCTGGCGGCCTATCTGCAACCGCAGCCCGACGTGACCCTGCCGCGTTTCGACTTCGAGGCGCACCTGGCCGCGCTGACCGGGCCCGAACCGCACTGGCCGCAGAGCACACGGGCGGTGTCGGAATTGCGGCTCTCATTGCGGGTTCAGCCAAGGGGGATGCTTGCGGGCCTGGCAGGGCCGCGCAGGGTGCATCTCGATATCGTCGATTATCCGGGGGAATGGCTGCTCGATCTGACGCTGCTCGATCTCGGCTATGCGCAGTGGTCACGCGCCGCGCTTGCCCGCGCCGAGGCCCGGCCGGAGGCTGCCGAATGGCGCGCGGCGCTGGCCGCAACCGACCCCGCCGCCCCCCATGACGAGGCCGAGGCGCAGCGGCTGGCGCGCGCCTATACCGGCTGGCTGGGGGCGGCGCGCGCGGCGGGGCTGGCCGATTGCACACCGGGGCGGTTCCTTTTGCCCGGCGATCTGGCGGGCGCGCCGGTGGTCACCTTCGCGCCCCTGCCCGAGGTGCCGGGGGCGGGGCGCCGCAGCCTCGCCGCCGAGATGGCGCGCCGCTTCGAGGGCTACAAGCGCGAGGTGGTGCGGCCCTTCTTTCGCGCGCATTTCGCGCGGATCGACCGGCAGATCGTGCTGGTGGACGTGCTCGACGCGATCCACAAGGGGCCGCAGGCGCTGGCGGAAACGCGTCGCGCCATGGCCGCCATCCTCGGCGCGTTCCGGCCGGGGCGCAACGCGTTTCTCAGGCAAATCCTGCAGGGGCGGCGGGTCGAGCGCATCCTTTTTGCCGCCACCAAGGCCGACCATCTGCACCACAGCCAGCACGCACGGCTGGCGGCGATCATGGAGGCGCTGTTGCGCGAGGCGCGCGACCGGGCCGATTTCGCCGGGGCAAAGACGCGGGCCATGGCCATCGCCGCCCTGCGCGCCACCGTCGAGGAAGAGCGCCGGCACGGCGGCACGGTGCTGCATATGGTGCGCGGCCGCCTGCTCGAGACGGGTCGGCAGGCGGCGTTTCATCCCGGCGAGTTGCCCGAGGACCCGGCCGTGCTGCTCGCGCCCGCGCAATCGGGCGCCGAGGCATGGCCGGGCGAGGGCTTTGGCGCGATGAGCTTCGCGCCCGCACGGCTCAGCCTGCGCCCCGGTGAGGGGCCGCCGCATATCCGGCTTGACCGCGCGGCCGAGTTCCTGATCGGGGACCGGCTATGAGGATCGCGCGCGCGCATATCTGGCAGGTGCCGCGGCTGGCGGCGATCCTGTGGGCTTTTGCGCACGAAACGCCGTGGCTGCCGTGCGTGCGCAGCCCGGTGGCGGATCTGTGGGTGCTTGCGGTCGTGGTGCGGCGCGGCTGGGTGCGTGTCGCGCATGTGCGGGGCCGGGTTGCGGGGTTTGTGGTGCGCGACGGCAGCCGCGTTCATGCGCTCTATGTCAGCCGTGGCGCGCGCGGGCAGGGGGTGGGACGCGCGCTTCTGGCCGAGGCAAAACAGGCAGCGGGGGCGCTCGATCTCTGGGTGCTGGTGGCCAATGTGCCCGCGCGCGGGTTCTACATCGCGCAAGGCTTTGCAGAGGCCACTTTTGCAAGGGGCGGCGGAAATGACGAAGGTCTGCCGGACATCCTGATGATCTGGTGCGACAGGGGCGCGGCATGACGCGGGGTCCGGTTCTGATTGATCTTGACGGGGTGCCCGAGGCAGCGCCCGATCGCGCGCCACCCTTGCCCGAGGCCGCGCCCGAGGGCCAGGCAATGCGCGCGGCGATGGCGGGGATGGCACGGCGGCCGTCGCTGTTGGGGCGTGCCTTCTGGGGGCTGGCGCTGGCGCTTCTCGGGGCGGCGGTTTCGGTCGCGGCCTGGGATTTCGCCATGGGGCTCATGGCGCGCGCGCCGCTGCTGGGCTGGGCGGTGGCGGTGATCGGCGCGGCGCTGCTGGTGGTGGCGTTGCTCATCGGCTTGCGCGAGGCGGCGGGGTTTGCGCGGCTGGGGCGGCTTGACGCGCTGCGCGCGCAGGCCGGGGCGGCGCACGAGGCCGGTGACCTGGAGATTGCGCGCGCGGTTCTGGCGCGGCTGCGCGCGCTCTACCGGGGCCGGGCAGAGGCGGCGCGGGGGCTGGCGCGGCTTGACGAGCGGGCTGGCGATGCGTTCGATGCCGATGCGCTTCTGGCGCTGGCCGAGGCCGAATTGCTCGCGCCGCTTGACGCCGCCGCGCTGCGCGAGGTGGAGGGCGCGGCGCGGCAGGTGGCCGCGATCACCGCGCTGGTGCCGCTGGCGCTTGCCGATGTGGTGGGCGCGCTGGTGGTCAATCTGCGGATGATCCGGGCGGTGGCGACGATCTATGGCGGGCGCACCGGCACGCTCGGCAACTGGCGGCTGGCCCGCGCGGTGATGGCGCACCTGGTGGCCACGGGCGCGGTGGCCGTGGGCGATGATCTCATTGGCAGCGTGGCGGGCGGGGGGCTGGTGTCGCGTCTCTCGCGGCGCTTTGGCGAAGGGGTGGTGAATGGCGCGCTCACCGCGCGGGTGGGGCTGGCCGCGATCGAGCTGTGCCGCCCGCTGCCGCGCATCGCCGCGCCCGCGCCCTCGGTCGGCGGGGTGGTGCGCCGCGCGCTGACGGGGCTGTTTTCGCGGGGCGATGCGGGGCAGGGCTGAGGCGCGGTTCCGGGGCGGCCGGCCATCCCGCGGCGGGCCGCCCGCGTCGTGCCAAGTTCTGGCCGGGGTGCGCGGGATATGGCCTCTGCCCAGCCAGTCGGGTATAGGAAAGGCTCGAGCGATACAAAAAGCGGAGACTGACGATGACGGAATGGCTCAAGACCGGCTGGCGCGCGAAAGAGCGGGTGCAGATGCCGGATTATCCCGATGCCGCGGCGCTTGCCCGGGTCGAGGAGCGCCTGCGCCAGTATCCGCCGCTGGTCTTTGCCGGAGAGGCGCGCCGGCTCAAGCGTGCCTTGGGGGCGGCCGCGCGCGGCGAGGCGTTCCTGCTTCAGGGCGGCGATTGCGCCGAGGCGTTCGAGCAGTTCAGCGCGGACGCGATCCGCGACACCTTCAAGGTGATGCTGCAAATGGCGATCGTGCTGACCTATGGCGCCAAGGTGCCGGTGGTCAAGGTGGGGCGTATGGCGGGCCAGTTCGCCAAGCCGCGCAGCGCGCCCACCGAGGTGGTGGATGGCGTGGAATTGCCCAGCTACCGCGGCGACATCATCAACGAACTGGCCTTTACCCCCGAGGCGCGCATCCCCAACCCCGAAAAGATGTTGCAGGCCTACACCCAGGCGGCGGCGACGCTCAACCTCCTGCGCGCCTTCTCGACCGGCGGCTATGCCGATGTCCACCAGGTGCACCAATGGACGCTCGGTTTCACCGAGAGCGAGAAAGCCGCGAAATACCGCGAAATGGCCAACCATATCTCGGACGCGCTCGACTTCATGAAGGCGGCGGGCGTGGACAGCGACAATGCCCATACGCTGCGCACGGTGGATTTCTACACCTCGCACGAGGGGCTCCTGCTCGAATACGAAGAGGCGCTGTGCCGGCTCGATTCGACCTCGGGCAAGTGGCTGGCGGGATCGGGGCACATGCTGTGGATCGGCGATCGCACGCGCCAGCCCGACGGCGCGCATGTCGAGTTCCTGCGCGGCGTGCTCAACCCGATCGGGCTCAAATGCGGGCCGACGATGACGGTCGAGGATCTTAAGCGGCTCATGGCCACGCTCAACCCCGAGAACGAGGACGGGCGGCTTACGCTGATCGCGCGGTTCGGGGCCGGCAAGGTGGCCGAGAACCTGCCGCGCCTCATCCGCACGGTGCAGCAGGAGGGGGCGAGGGTGCTCTGGGTCTGCGATCCGATGCATGGCAACACCGTCAAGTCGGCCTCGGGCTACAAGACCCGGCCCTTCGATGCGGTGCTGCGCGAGGTGCAGGAGTTCTTTGCCGTTCACCGCGCCGAGGGCACTATCCCCGGTGGCGTGCATTTCGAGATGACCGGGCAGGACGTGACCGAATGCACCGGTGGGATGCGCGCGCTGTCGGAGGAAAACCTCTCGGCGCGCTATCACACCGCCTGCGACCCGCGGCTCAATGCCTCGCAATCGCTGGAACTGGCGTTTCTGGTGGCCGAGGAACTCAAGGCGTTCCGCGCGGACGCGCGCCGGGTCGAGGCGGTCTGAGCCGCCGCGCGCAGCCGCCCGGAGCGGTCAACGGGGCGCGTCATCGGGGGGCGTGACCACCTGCCAACCGCCGCCGGGAAGGCGGCGGGCGCAGCTCGTCGGGCCAAGCGGCGGCTGTGCGCTGCCCGGCTCCGGGGTGGGCACGTCGGGGGCGCAGGCAGGCAGGCGCACCGGGCGAAACCCGGCCTCGGCCATGCACAGATCGACCACGCGGGCGCGCAGATCGGCATTGGCGTCGTAGCTCTCGGTGCGGCCCGGCTCGATCATGATGAAGCCCCTGTGGAAATGGCCGTATCCCCCGTAGAAGTGCGGGGCGTAGCGGGGAGGCACATGGATGGTCCGGATGTCGGGCGGCACCTCGCGCAGCGCGTCCACCTCGCAGCGCGTGCGCAGCGCCTCGACCCGCGCGGGCTCCGCGCCTGCCTTGTGATAGAGCGGCGGAGGTGCGCAGGCGGCGAGCGCGGCGAGGCAGGCAAGGGGCAGATGGCGCAACATGATCGCAGATTAGCAGCTTCGATCGTCGGGGACAAAGCGATTGACCGCTCCGGCGGCTTCTGTCATGCCAAGGTCGCAGTCAGGACGGGACGGTTGGCATGAAGGTCATCATCTGCGGGGCCGGTCAGGTGGGCTGGCAGATTGCGCGGCACCTCTCGGGCGAGAACAACGATGTCACGGTGGTGGACAGCAATCCCGACTTGGTGCGCCGGGCGACCGACACGCTCGATGTGCAGGGGGTGACGGGCTTTGCCTCCTACCCGGACGTGCTCGACCAGGCGGGCGCGCGCGACGCCGAGATGATTATTGCCGCCACCTATTCCGACGAGGTCAACATGGTGACCTGCCAGGTGGCCCATTCGGTCTTTGGCATCAGGCGCAAGATCGCGCGGCTGCGCAGCCAGAGCTATCTCGACCCGGCCTATTCCGATCTTTACCGCCGTGATCACATGCCCATCGACGTGATGATCAGCCCCGAGCGCGAGGTGGCACAGGCGGCGCTGCGGCGGCTTTCGGTGCCCGCCGCCTTCGATACCGAGCTGTTCATGGATGGGGCCGCGCAGCTTCTCGGGTTGCGCCTGGACGAGGCTTGTCCGGTGCTCAACACGCCGCTGCGCCAGCTCAGCGATCTTTTCTCGACGCTTCGGGTGGTGGTGCTGGCGGTGCGGCGCGAGGGGCGGCTGTTTGCGCCCGAGCCGGGGGATCAGCTTTTCGAGGGCGACGAGGCGTATCTTTTCGCGCCGATCGAGGATGTGCTGCGGACGCTCGAGGTATTCGGCAAGTCGCAGAAGAAACAGGAACGGGCGGTCATCATCGGCGGTGGCAATATCGGCCTGTCGGTCGCGCAATCGCTGGAAAACGGGCAGGGCGGGCGCGTTCGCGCCAAGGTGATCGAGATCAATCGCGCCCGCGCCGAGCACGCCGCGGATGCGCTGGAGCGGACCATTGTGCTGAATGGCGACGGGCTCAACGCCGCGATCCTCGCCGAAGCGGGGATTGCGCGCGCCGACGCGGTCCTGGCGGTCACCGATGACGACAAGACCAACATGCTGGCCGCCGTGCGCGCCAAGGCCGAGGGCTGCCCCTTTGCCATCGCGCTGATCAACGACCCGACACTGGTGCCGCTGCTCGTGCCGCTGGAGATCGACGCCTACATCAACCCGCGCGCCACCACCGTCAGTTCGATCTTGCGCCATATGCGGCACGGTCGGGTGCGCGGGGTCTATTCCATCGGCGATGCCGAGGGCGAGGTGCTGGAGGCCGAAGTGCTCTCGACCTCGTCCATCGCGGGGGCGGCGCTGCGCGACATCGACTTTCCCGAGGGCGTGCTGGTGGGCGGCGTGCGCAAGGGCAAGGTGATCCACAAGCCGGCGGGCGCGCTTCGGATCGAGGCGGGCGATGTCGTGGTGATCTTTGCGCTGGCGGCGGATGCGGCGGCGGTCGAGCGGCTGTTGCAGGTCTCGGTCGATTATTTCTGATACCATGGGCGCGCGGATTCTCCGATTTCCCCTGATCCTGGTCCTGGCGGGGCTGACGGCGCTGATGATGTTCCTGCCTGCCATCGACGCGGCGATGCGGGGCAATTCGCAGGTCGGGCGGGCGTTTTTCTATTCGGGCGGGCTTGGTCTTGTGGCCGTGGTCTGCCTGGGGCTGGCGATCGCCAACCGGGTGGCCCGGCGCGAGCCCACCGACGTGCGCAACCTCGCCTCGCTGCTGCTGGCCTATCTGCTGTTGCCGCTCTACCTGGCGCTGCCCTTCTATCTGGGGGTGCGCAACACCACCTTTCTCAATGCCTGGCTGGAGATGGTGTCGAGCCTGACCACCACGGGTGCTACCATGTTCGACGCTCCGGGCCGGATCAAGGAGAGCCTGCATCTGTGGCGCGGGCTGGTGGGCTGGGCCGGCGGGCTGCTGATCTGGATTTCCGCCTTTGCGGTGCTGGCACCGCTGAGCCTTGGCGGTTTCGAGGTCACGGTGCGCGCCGAGCCGGGGCAGGATGACGCGGTGCTGGGCCGGTTTCAGCGCGCGCGCCCGGCGCGGCGGCTGGCGCTGGCCGCGCGCTCGCTCACGCCGGTCTATGCCGGGCTGACGCTGGTGTTGTGGATCGCGCTGATGGCGGCGGGAGAGCGGTCTTTCGTGGCGCTCATCCATGCCATGTCCACGCTGGCGACAAGCGGGATTTCTCCCGTCGGCGGGCTCAAGAACGGCGCTGCGGGGCTTGTCGGCGAAGTGGTGGTGTTTCTGTTCTTCATCTTCGCGCTGTCGCGGCTCACGTTTTCGTCGGACACGGTGCCGACCGCGCGTCCGGGCCTGCTCAACGATCCGGAATTCAGACTGGGGGTGCTGATCGTGGCGGTGGTGCCGCTCATCTTGTTCCTGCGCCATTGGGTCGGCGCCCTGGACATCGACGCGCGCGCAACCTTCGGTGAGTCGCTGCACGCGCTCTGGGGGTCCGTGTTCACGGTGCTGTCCTTTCTGTCCACGACCGGATTCGAGAGCGCCGACTGGCAGGCGGCGCGGGCCTGGTCGGGGCTGGGCACGCCCGGCCTCGTCCTTATCGGGCTGGTGATGGTGGGTGGCGGCGTGGCCACGACGGCGGGCGGGGTCAAGCTGCTGCGGGTCTATGCCCTCTATCTGCACGCGCAGCGCGAGATGGAGCGGCTGGTGCATCCCTCCTCGGTGGGGCGCGCCTCGGATACCGGACGGCGCATCCGGCGGCAGGGGGCCTATGTGGCGTGGATCTTCTTCATGCTCTTCGCGCTTTCGCTGGTAGCGGTCCTGGTCGGGCTGTCACTCGCGGGGCTGAATTTCGAGACTGCCCTCATCGTCGCGCTGTCGGGGCTGTCGTCCACGGGGCCGCTGATCCACAGCGCCGCCGAGGTGCCCATCCGTCTCGTTGAACTGGGTTCGGGGGTCAAGATCATCTATGCCGGCGCGATGGTGCTGGGGCGGGTCGAGACGCTGGCGCTCATCGCGCTTCTCAGCCCGACGGCCTGGCGCGCATGACCGCGCGCTGCGGGGCGTTGAAATTCGGGCTGGAAACCCGGCCCGTTGCAAGACATACTCGCGCCGATAGCGGTAAAATTCCGCGTCGGCAGGCGGCGCGTGCAAGAACAGGGCAGGGAATGTAATGGCTTCGGATCGTCAGAATTTGCAGGACGCATTTCTCAATCATGTGCGCAAGGCCAAGATTCCGGTCACGATCTTTCTGATCAACGGCGTCAAGTTGCAGGGCGTCATCACCTGGTTCGACAATTTCTGCATCCTGCTGCGCCGCGACGGGCAGTCGCAGCTTGTTTACAAGCACGCGGTCTCGACCATCATGCCGTCGCAGCCCGTCTCGCTTTATGAAGGCGACGGCGAGAATTGAGAGAACACGCGCGCCCGATCACGCCGGCCTTTGTCATCCACCCCGAAATCGCCGGTGCCGAGCGCGCCCGCGACCCGGCGCTCGCGCTGGATGAGGCGGTGGCGCTGGCGCGCGCGCTGCCCGATCTGGAGGTGGTGGGCGCCGAGATCGTGCGCCTGCGCAAGCCCGACGCGGGCAAGCTGTTCGGCAAGGGCAAATGCGAGGAGCTGCGCGCCGCGATAGAGGCGGCCGAGGCCGAGCTGGTGCTGGTCGATGGCCCGCTCAGCCCGGTGCAGCAGCGCAACCTCGAAAAGCTCTGGGAGGTGAAGATCCTCGACCGGACCGGCCTGATTCTGGAGATTTTCAGCGACCGGGCCGCCACCCGCGAGGGCGTGTTGCAGGTGGAGATGGCGGCGCTGTCCTATCAGCGCACGCGGCTGGTGCGGGCCTGGACCCACCTTGAGCGGCAGCGCGGGGGCCTCGGCTTTGTCGGTGGTCCCGGCGAGACGCAGATCGAGGCGGACCGGCGCGCGATTGACGAGCAGCTCGTGCGCCTGCGGCGGCAGTTGGAGAAGGTGGCGAAGACCCGCACCCTCCACCGTGCCGCGCGCGCCAGGGTGCCGTTCCCCATCGTCGCGCTGGTGGGCTATACCAATGCCGGGAAATCGACGCTGTTCAATCTGCTGACCGGGGCCGAGGTGCTGGCCAAGGACATGCTGTTCGCCACGCTCGACCCGACCATGCGGCGCGTGGCGCTGCCGGGTGGCGGGCCCGAGGTGATCCTGAGCGACACGGTCGGCTTCATCAGCGATCTGCCGACCGAACTTGTCGCGGCCTTTCGCGCCACGCTGGAAGAGGTGCTGGCCGCCGATCTCATCGTGCATGTGCGCGACATCTCGCATCCCGAAACGCAGCCGCAGGCCGAGGACGTGGCGGCGATCCTCGAAAGCCTCGGGGTCAGCGAGGATGTCCCGCGGCTGGAGGTCTGGAACAAGATCGACCGGCTCGACGAGGGCGCGCATGACACGGTGCTGACGCAGGCGGCGCGCCGCGAGGGGGTTCTTGCGGTCTCGGCGGTGACGGGCGAGGGGGTGCCGGAACTCGTCGCCGCGGTCGGCGCGATGCTGGCGCAGGTCACCCATCTGGACGAGGTGCATCTCGGCTTTGACGAGGGGCGCAAGCGCGCCTGGCTGTTCGAGCGGGATCTCGTCGAGGAGGAACGCCAGGGCGAGGACGGCTTTGATCTGACCGTGCGCTGGAGCGCGCAGCAGGAGGCGCGGTTTCGCGCGCTCTGACGCGGCAACCGGGGCCTTGCGGAAAATGAGCAAATGCCGTGCGCGACGCTTGACGAGGGCGCGGGCTGCGCTTAGAAGCGCCACACGTCCGAGGGATCGGGCGGGCAGCGGGCGGTTGTAGCTCAGTTGGTTAGAGTACCGGCCTGTCACGCCGGGGGTCGCGGGTTCGAGCCCCGTCAACCGCGCCACCGCTGCCCCGAACGATCCCCTGGACGCGTTGCGCGGTTGTAGCTCAGTTGGTTAGAGTACCGGCCTGTCACGCCGGGAGTCGCGGGTTCGAGCCCCGTCAACCGCGCCATGACGTTCATCATGAACACGAAATCTGCCTTGCGGGGTCGTTCTCTCGGTCGTGGCTCAGCCCGGCAGGCTGAGCGCGTCGCAAAAGATGGCGGCATCGACATTGCCGCCGGAGATGATGGCGATCACCGCCTCGCCCGCGATCTCGTTGCCATGAAACAGGGCGGCGGCCAGCGCCACCGCGCCGCCCGGTTCCGCCACCAGCTTGAGCCGCTGGAATGCCTGGGCCATGGCGCGCATCGCCTCGGTCTCGCTCACCACGATTCCGGGGCCGCAAAGGCGGGCCATGATGGGAAATGTCAGCGCGCCCGGTTGGGGCGTGATGATCGCATCGCACAGGCTGCCCGAGAGGCGCGCATTGCGCCGGATCCGGCCAAGGCGGAGCGAACGGGCGGTATCGTCGAAGCCTTCGGGTTCCACGGGGCGCGCGCGCAGGCCCGGTGCCTCGGCCTCGAGCGCCAGGGCGATGCCCGAGGTAAGCCCCCCGCCGCCGCAGCAGACCAGCACATCGGCGCTCTCGATGCCGAGAGCGCGCGCGTCTTCGGCGATCTCCAGCCCGACGGTGCCCTGGCCCGCGATAACCTGCGGCTCGTCGAACGGCTTTATCAGGGTGAGGCCGCGCTCGGACGAAAGCGCCGCGCCGAGCGCGTCGCGGTCCTCGGTCGCGCGGTCGTAGAGCACCACCTCGGCCCCCAGGGCGCGGGTGTTGTCGATCTTGAGACGTGGCGCGTCGGCGGGCATGATGATGACGCAAGGCACGCCGAACTCGCTGGCGGCCAGCGCCACGCCTTGCGCGTGGTTGCCGCTCGAGAAGGCGATGACGCCGTGCGCGCGGGTGTCGGGGTCAAGCGCCGAGACCGCCGAGCGCGCGCCGCGATACTTGAAGCTGCCGGTGTGTTGCAGGCATTCGGGCTTGATGAGGACGCGCCGCCCGGCGATCTCGTCGAGAAAGGTCGAGGACAGGAGCGGCGTGCGCCGTGCGTGGCCTTCGAGGCGCGCGCGCGCGGCGCGGATCATCGTGATGTCGGTCAATGGGCGCGGTCCAGAAGGGCATGGATGGCGCCGAGCGCCTGCGGCTCGTCGAGGAATGGCACATGGCCCCTGTCGGGCACGGTAGCGGCGATGAGGCCCGGGTGGCGGGCCTTCATTATCGCCACGGTTTCCGCGCTCAGAAGATCGGAATTGGCCCCCCGGATCACGGCCAGGGGCAGATCTCGCAGCGCGTCGAACATCATCCACAGGTCGGGCGCATCGCCCGTGCCCGCCTGGCCGATCAGCGCGTCGCGCAGCCGCGCGTCATAGCGCAGCGCCAGCCCGCCGCCGGGTTTCTCGGCGAACATCGCCTCGGCCTGCGCGCGCCAGCGGGCAAGGGGCACGCCGGGAAAGCGGCTCTGATTGGCATCCCTGAGCGCGCGGGCGCAGGCGTCGAGATCGGGCAGGTCGGGTGCGCGGCCGACGTAATCCAGGATCCGTGCCAGCCCCTCGCTGGCGACCTCTGGGCCGATGTCATTGAACACCGCGCCCGACAGGCGGCCGGGATGGGCGTGTGCCATGGCCATCGCCACGAGACCGCCGCGCGACGTGCCGATGAGGGTCGTGCGCTCCAGCCCGAGATGGTCGAGCAATTCCACCGCGTCCTGCGCCTCGCGCAGGACGTTGTAGCTCATGAAATCGGCGGCATGGTCCGATTGCCCGCGCCCGCGATAATCGAGGCGGATCACGCGATAGCCTGCCAGGTGCGGCAAGAGGAACTGGAAATCGGCGCTGTTACGCGTCAGGCCCGCGAGGCAGAGCACGGGCGCGCCGGCGCCCGCATCCTCGTAATGCAGGCTCAGCCCGCCGGAGGTGGTAAAGCGCGCCATCACGCACCTGCCAGCGGCGGAATGGCGGTCAGGTCCGGCAATTGCCGGTCGGGGGTGGCGGGCAGGCGGTCCACCGGGTCGCCCGCGCGGTTGACCCAGACCGTCTGAAATCCGTAGCCTGCGGCAGCGCAGGCATCCCAGCCATTCGACGACACGAAAAGCACCTCCTCGGGCGCGCAGCCAAAGCGTTGGCCGACCAGGTCATAGACCACGCGGGCGGGCTTGTAGATGCCGACGCTCTCGACCGAGAGCACATCGTCGAGCAGGTCGCCGATCCCCGCCGAGCGCACCGCGTCGTCGAGCATGTCGGGCGCGCCGTTCGACAGGATCGCGGTCTGTTTGCCCGCCTGGCGGAGCGCGGCCAGCATCGCGGGCACCTCGGGAAAGGCCGCGAGTTCCCGGTAAAGATGCAACAGCCGCTCGCGCAACCCGGTATCGCCCTCAAGCCCCTCCGATTCGAGCGCCCAGTCAAGCCCGTCCTGCGTCACCTGCCAGAAGCCGATATGCGCCCCCATCACCGCGCGCAGCCAGGTGTATTGAAGCTGCTTCATGCGCCATTTCGCGGCGATGGCGGGCCAGTGGCGGGCAAAGGTCTCGCGCCCGGTCTCGGCGGCGACCGCGCGCGCGGCGGCGGCAACGTCGAAAAGCGTGCCGTAGGCGTCGAAAATGCAGGTGGTGATCGGCATGAAGGCTCCCTCTCGCGTTTCGCGCCGAGACTGGCACGGATCGCGGGGATGGGAAAGGGGCGGCGGGGGCAGCAGGGTCAGGGACATCGCGTTTGGCCGATGACAGGCCGATCAGGCATCGCGGATGCGGCTGAGCATCTCGGTGGTGTCGCGGCTGAGGCCGGGCCTGCCGAGAACGCGGTCAAGCTCGGCGCCGATGAGCGCTTGCCGCGTGGCATCATGGCGCCGCCATGTCTCGAAGGCCGAGCACATCCGCGCCGTGGTCTGCGGGTTGAGCGGGTCGAGCGCGATGAGCATATCCGCCATGAGACGATAGCCGCGCCCAGATATATGGTGAAAACCGGCAGGGTTGGCGGCAAGCGATCCCAGGACGGCACGAAAGCGGTTGGGGTTGCGAAGGGTGAAATCGGGGTGTCGTGTGAGGCGCTCGGCGGTTCGGGCGGCCTCGTCCGGGGTGGCCGTCAGGATTTGCAGGGCGAACCATTTGTCCATCACCAGGCGGTCATGGGACCATTGCCGATAGAAGGCGTCTGCGGCCGCCGTGCCCTTGCCCGCGCGCAAGAGACAGCCCAGGGCCGCAAGTTGCTGGGTCATGTTATCGGCGGCGTCATATTGCGCCTGCGCCCGCGCACCGCCGTCGCGCCGGGTGAGCAGCGACAGCGCGGCGTTGGCCAGCGCCCGCGCGCCCGCCTGATCGGCATCGGGACGGTAGGGGCCGGCGATCTGGTGGCGCGCGTAAAGCTCGACGAGCGTCGCCTCCATCGCCCTGGCGCGCGCGGCGTCGAGGTCTTCCCGCGCCTGCCAGATGGCCTGCGGGTCGGGCGTATCCCCGGCAGCGTGGAGGGCCTGGGCGAGGTCGTCCTCGCCTGGCAGATCCAGAACCAGCGCCCGGAAGGCCGGGTCGAGCGTCTCGTTGCGCGCCACCTCATGCACCGCGTCGAGATAGGCCGCATCGGGCGCCGCCCCCTCGCGGATCATCGCCAGGAGCGTGGCGCGCGCCAGCACGCGCCCGGCCTCCCAGCGGTTGAACGGATCGGTGTCATGGGCGAGAAGAAAGGCACATTCGGCGTTGCCGGTCGCGCGGTCGAGGATGACCGGTGCAGAAAAATCACGCAATATCGAAGGGATGGGCCGCGAAGCTAATCCATCAAAGGAAAAGCTCTGGCGCGCTTTGGTCATTTCCAGAACGGTGGTGGCGCGCAGCTCGTCACCATTCGGGCCAAGCAGGCCGACACTGATGGGGATAACGCGCGCGCGCTTGACAGCCTGGCCGGGTGTTGGAGGAGTTTTCTGTTCAAAATGAAGTGTGTATCGGCCATCGTTGAAGTCATCCGTGACGCGAAGCCGGGGCGTTCCGGCCTCTTCATACCAGATTTTGAATTGCGAGAGATCGCGCCCGGTCACATCTTCAAACACCCGCAGCCAGTCCTCGATGGTGCAGGCCTGCCCGTCATGGCGCGTGAAGTAGAGATCGAGCGCGCGCTCATAGGCCGCATCGCCCACCAGACGCTTGAGCATCCCGATCAGCTCGGCCCCTTTCTCATAGACCGTTGCGGTGTAGAAGTTGTTGATCTCCAAAAAACTTTCGGGCCTGACCGGATGCGCGAGCGGCCCGTTATCCTCGCGGAACTGGCGCGCGCGCAATGCGATCACGTCATGGATGCGCTTGACCGGGGTCGAGCGCATGTCGGCGGTGAACTGGGCATCACGAAAGACGGTCAGCCCCTCCTTGAGGCAGAGCTGGAACCAGTCGCGGCAGGTGATGCGATTGCCGGTCCAGTTGTGGAAATATTCATGCGCGACGATGGCCTCGATACGTTCAAAATCGGCATCGGTCGCGGTCGCCTCGGAGGCCAGAACGCAGGACGAGTTGAAGATGTTGAGCCCCTTGTTCTCCATCGCGCCCATGTTGAAATCGTCCACGGCGACGATGTTGAAGACGTCGAGATCGTATTCGCGTCCGTAAACCCTTTCGTCCCATGCCATGGCTTTCTTGAGCGCGGCCATGGCGAAGGCGCATTTGCCCTCGTCGCCGGGGCGCACCCGGATGTTAAGCGCCACGTCGCGGCCGGATCGGGTGATGAAACGGTCGGAATAGGCCACCAGGTCGCCGGCGACCAGCGCGAAGAGATAGCCGGGTTTGGGCCAGGGGTCGTGCCATTCGGCCCACCCCTCGCCGCTAGCCACGAGATTGCCGTTCGAGAGCAGCACCGGCAGGTCGCTTTCGATGCGCACGGTGAATACGGCCATCACGTCGGGGCGGTCGGGGTAATAGGTGATCTTGCGGAAACCTTCCGCCTCGCATTGGGTGCAATACATGAAGTTCGACATGTAAAGCCCTTCAAGCGCGGTATTTGTTGTTGGCGATATTTCGACTTCGGTCTCCCAGAGAAAGGGCGCGTCGGGCACGTCGGCGCGCAGCCCCTCTGCCGTCAGTTCGGGCGTGACCCCGGCACCGTCGATCCGCGCGGAGATGAGGCGCAGCCCCTCGCCATGAAGGAAAAAGCCGCGCTCCGTCGCCACCGGGTTGGGACGAAAGCGGATGCGGCTGAGAACGTGCGTCGCCTCGGGCGCGAGCCGGAAGGTCAGATGCACCTCGTCCACAAGCCAGGCGGGCGGCGTGTAGTCCCTGAGATATACCGGCTGCGGGCTTGCGTCCTTCATTGGTGATCTCCTGTCGTTTCGGACAGGAAACTACGCGGCGACGGTCCTGGCTGCAACCGGCGGGCGGGCCCGCGGTGTGGACGGCCGCGCCGCCGCCGGTCGGGATGCGAATGACCGGTGAGGCAGGCCCCGCCGTCCACAAGGCTCATTCTTGTGCGAAAGAATGACCAAATCGTGCATGAAATCCGCGCAATTGCACGAACGTCTGTGCACCAGCGATCTTTTGTTATTCCAATTTTCATTGTATTGGGTTCAAGATTTCGCGAGCGAGCAGAAAGCACCCCGGATCATGGCCCGTCCGATCGTAGGCATCATTGGCAACCAGTATGAGATCGAGGGCCGTTACCCGACCCATGCGGGCGGCACGATGAACTCCGCCGCCGTGGCAGAGGTGGCGGGCTGCCTGCCGCTGATCGTCCCGGCGGATCCGCGCTATGTCAGCGTGGCGGCGCTGCTCGATGTCTGCGACGGCTTTTTGCTCACGGGCGGGCGGCCCAATGTCCACCCCGAAGAATATGGCGAGGCCCCGACCGAGGCGCATGGCACGTTCGACCGCGCGCGCGATGCGATCACCCTGCCGCTGGTGCGCGCCTGCGTCGAGCGGGGCCAGCCGTTTCTTGGCATCTGCCGGGGGTTTCAGGAGGTGAACGTGGCGCTTGGCGGCACGCTGCACCCCGAGATTCGCGACCTGCCGGGGCGCGACAACCACCGGATGCCGCCCGACGGCACGCTGGAAGAGCGTTTCGCGCCGCGCCACAAGGTGAGGTTCACCCCGGGCGGCGTGTTCCACCGGCTGATGGGGGCCGAGGAGGTGATGACCAACACGCTGCACGGCCAGGGAATCGCGCGGCCGGGGCATCGCTTGGTGATTGATGGCTGGGCACCCGATGGCACGCTCGAGGCGCTTTATGTCGAGGGGGCGCCGGGCTTTACCCTCTCGGTGCAGTGGCACCCGGAATACAATGCCGCCAACGATCCGGTCAGCCGGCCGCTGTTCGAGGCATTTGGCGACGCGGTTCGGGGCTGGGCGGCGGGGCAGGGCGCACAGATGCGGCGCCGCGCCTGAACATGCAACTCTTGGTCGGTCGCCATGATCTGTCAGCGAACGGTGAGGTCGTATTTGCGTTGGCCCTCTGCGATCGCGGCGCTGGCGAGGCGGATCTGCGACGGACTGCCCCGGTCGCTGGTGCGTGTCCGCTCTCAAGTGTCATCGTGTCTCCTGTGTCCATCGCGCTGGCCTGGCCTTGTGAGCGGGACGAGGCAAAGGAAAACCCTGGATGCTGAAATGGATCGACATGCCCCCTGTCTGGCTGGCGGGTTTTCTCGCGCTTTCCTGGGCGCAAGCGGCGTATTTTTCCATGGGCCTGCGCTTTGGCGGGGGCTGGGTGGATTTCGCGGGCGGGCTTCTGGTGGGGGCGGGCGTGTTGGTCATCGTGCTGGCCGCGCTGGAGTTTCGCCGCCACCGCACAACCATCGTGCCGCATGAGACGCCGGCGCGGCTCATTACTTCGGGAGTATTCAGGTACAGTCGCAATCCGATCTATCTTGGCGATGCGTTCATTCTTGCCGGGTTCATCCTGCGCTGGGAGGCGGTGCTTGCCCTGCCGTTGATTCCCGTCTTTGTCTGGGCGATCGAGAAACGCTTTGTCGAGCCCGAGGAGAACCGGATGCGGCGGACCTTCCGTGCCGATTTCGCACGCTACTGCGAAAAAACCCGGCGCTGGCTGTAATTCCCGCGTCAAACTTGGTATCGCCAGCCGATGAAGAGTGTGGAATAAGCACTCTCGGAAAATCAACCGGACCCCGGACAATCGGGACCGCAAGCACATGATCTGCCAGAGGGGGATATGAGAGGTGAAGATCGGAACGCCTAAGGAAGTGCTGGAGGGCGAGAACCGGGTCGCGATGACACCCGAATCGGCGCTTCAGCTTCAGAAGCTGGGCCATGACTGCGCCATCGAGAGCGGCGCGGGCGAACGCGCGGGTTTCACCGATGCCGCCTATGAGGCCGCCGGGGTCGAGGTCATCAAGACCGCTGCCGCGCTCTGGAAGGAGTGCGACATCATCACCAAGGTCCGCGTGCCGACCGACACCGAGCTCAAGCGGCTGCGCGAGGGGCAGACGCTCATCAGCTTCTTCAACCCGGCCGGCAATGCCGAGGGGCTGGAGATGGCCGCCAAAAAGGGCGCGAGCGTCATCGCCATGGAAATGGTGCCGCGCATTTCCCGCGCGCAGAAGATGGACGCGCTGTCGTCGATGGCCAATATCGCGGGCTATCGCGCGGTAATCGAGGCGGGCAACAATTTCGGCCGCTTCTTCACCGGGCAGATCACGGCGGCGGGCAAGGTGCCGCCGGCCAGGGTGCTCGTGGTCGGCGCAGGCGTGGCGGGGCTGGCCGCTGTCGGTACGGCGACAAGCCTTGGCGCGATCACCTATGCCTTCGACGTGCGTCCCGAAGTGGCCGAACAGGTCGAATCGATGGGCGCGCAATTCGTCTATCTCGATTTCGAGGAAGAGCAGCAGGACGGCGCGGCCACCGGCGGCTATGCCTCTGTGTCCTCGCCGGAATTCCGCGAGGCGCAGCTTGCCAAGTTCCGCGAACTGGCACCGGAGATGGATATCGTCATCACCACCGCGCTCATCCCCAACCGCGAGGCACCGGAGCTGTGGACCGAGGACATGGTAAAATCCATGAAGCGCGGCTCGGTGATCGTCGATCTCGCTGCCGAGAAGGGCGGCAACTGCAAGCTGACAGTGCCCGATCAGAAGATCGTCACCGATAATGGCGTGACGATCATCGGCTATACCGATTTTCCGAGCCGGATGGCGGCGCAGGCCAGCACGCTCTACGCTACCAACATCCGTCACATGCTGACCGACCTCACCCCCGACAAGGATGGCGTGGTCAATCACGACATGGAGGATGATGTTATCCGCGGGGCGACGGTGACGCACAAGGGCGAGGTGACCTGGCCCCCGCCGCCGCCCAAGGTGTCGGCGATTGCCGCCGCCAAGCCCAGGGAAAAGCCGAAGGAACTGACGCCCGAGGAAAAGCGCGCGAAGGAAATCGCCACGTTCAAGGCGCAGACCAGGCAACAGGTGACGCTGCTGGTGATCGGCGCGGCGCTGGTGCTGGGCGTGGGGCTGGTCGCACCGGCAAGCTTCATGCAGCATTTCATCGTGTTCCTGCTTGCGGTCTTTGTCGGCTTCTCGGTGATCTGGAACGTGTCGCACAGCCTGCACACGCCGCTCATGGCGATCACCAACGCGATCTCGTCGATCATCATCCTCGGCGCGCTGGTGCAGATCGGCTCAAGCTCGATGCTGATCACGATCATGGCCGCGCTCGCGGTGTTCATGGCTGCCATCAACATCTTCGGCGGCTTTCTCGTGACGCGGCGGATGCTCGCCATGTTCCAGAAATCATAAGGCGGAGGGCGAGATGGATTTCGGATTCACGATTGCGGCCTATGCGGTCGCGGCGGTTCTCTTCATCCTCAGCCTTGGCGGGCTGAGCGGACAGGAAAGCGCCAAGCGCGCCATCTGGTATGGCATTGTCGGCATGACAATCGCAGTGCTGGCGACGCTGGCCGGGCCGGGGCAGGGGCTTTGGCTTCTGTCGCTGGTGCTAATCGCCCTCGGCGCGGCCGTGGGCTATCAACTGGCCACACGGGTGCAGATGACGCAGATGCCCGAACTGGTTGCGATCATGCACAGCCTTGTCGGCCTTGCGGCGGTCTTTGTCGGTTTCAACGCCGATCTCGAACTGGGCCGCGTGGCTGCGGCCTTTGCGGGGGCAAACCTGCCCTATCCGCAGCCCGAGACGGTGAGCACGGAAGCGGCGGCCTTTGCCAAGACCTTCTCGGGCTTTGCGGCCATCGTCGCCAAGAAGACGGCGGTGGAGGTGTCCATCCTCAAGGTCGAGCTGATCCTCGGCATCTGGATCGGCGCGGTCACGTTCACCGGCTCGGTCGTCGCCTATGGCAAGCTGGCGGGCAAGGTCAACTCGGTCGCCAAGAAGCTGCCGGGCGGGCATATGCTCAATGCCGGCGCGGCGGCGCTGTCGCTGCTCTTTGCGGCGATGTATCTGGGCGGCGCGGGAAGCTGGACGCTGGTGGTGCTGACGCTTCTGGCCTTCTTCATCGGCTATCACCTGATCATGGGCATTGGCGGCGCGGACATGCCGGTGGTGGTCTCGATGCTCAACAGCTATTCGGGCTGGGCGGCGGCGGCGATCGGGTTCTCGCTCGGCAATGACCTGCTGATCGTGGTGGGGGCGCTGGTGGGCTCTTCCGGTGCCATCCTGAGCTACATCATGTGCAAGGCGATGAACCGGCAATTCGTCTCCGTGATCCTTGGCGGCTTTGGCGGCGCATCCGGCCCGGCGGCGGAGATCGAGGGCGAGCAGATCGCCATCGACGCCGACGGCGTGGCCGCCGCGCTCAACGAGGCCGACAGCATCATCATCGTGCCGGGATATGGCATGGCGGTGGCGCAGGCACAGGGGGCGGTCTCCGATCTGACCTCGAAGCTGCGCGCGCGCGGCAAGAATGTGCGCTTTGCCATTCACCCGGTCGCGGGCCGTCTGCCGGGGCACATGAACGTGCTGCTGGCCGAGGCGAAAGTGCCTTACGACATCGTGCTGGAAATGGACGAGATCAACGAGGATTTCCCCGACACGGACGTGGTCATCGTCATCGGCTCCAACGACATCGTGAACCCCGCCGCGCAGGACGATCCCAATTCGCCCATTGCCGGGATGCCGGTGCTGGAGGTGTGGAAGGCCAAGCAGGTGTTCGTATCCAAGCGCGGGCAGGGCACGGGGTATTCCGGCATCGAGAACCCGCTGTTTTTCAAGGAGAATACGCGGATGTTCTATGGTGACGCCAAGGACAGCGTGTCGAGCCTTCTGTCCCGGATCGAGTGATCCTGGCTTTGTGAAGGGAAACCGGGCGCGGCCTGCGGGGCGCGCCCTTTCTTGTGCAAGGGGGCGCAGGGCGCGCGGTGCGGCCTGTGTCGCCTGTTGGTCTCTATAACTCTGGCCATTGCCGCGCGGCTGGGTTATCGGGGCGGGGCTTGAGAAGGGGGGCGCGCCATGTCTGATAGAGCCGCATTCGAGACGCCGGGGCCGGTGGAGGCCGATCTGCGCGAGGCGATTTCACCGATCGAGGAGATCATCGCCGAGGCGCGGGCGGGGCGGATGTTCATCCTCGTCGATCACGAGGACCGCGAGAACGAGGGCGATCTGGTCATTGCCGCCGAGTTCGCGACCCCCGAGGCGGTCAATTTCATGGCCACCCACGGGCGCGGCCTGATCTGCCTGCCGATGACCTCCGAGCGGATCGACCGGCTGGGCCTGCCGATGATGGCGGTCAACAATTCCTCGCGCCATGAGACGGCATTCACCGTTTCGATCGAGGCGCGCGAGGGGGTGAGCACCGGCATTTCCGCCCATGACCGGGCGCGCACCATCGCCACGGCGATCAACGAACAGAACACCATGGCGTCGCTTGCCACGCCGGGCCATGTCTTTCCGCTGCGCGCCCGGCGCGGCGGCGTGCTGGTGCGGGCGGGCCATACCGAGGCGGCGGTCGATATCGCGCGGCTCGCGGGGCTGACCCCCGCCGGCGTGATCTGCGAGATCATGAACGAGGATGGCTCCATGGCCCGCCTGCCGGACCTGATCGGCTTTGCCGGGCGGCACGGGCTGAAGATCGGCACGATCTCGGATCTCATCGCCTATCGCCACAAGCACGACAACCTGGTGATCGAGACGGGTCGCGCGCAGGTCACATCGTGCCATGGCGGCGAGTGGGAGATGCGGATTTTCGCCGACCAGATTACCGGGACCGAACATGTCGTGCTGATCAAGGGCGACATCACCGACGGCGCGCCGGTGCTGACGCGGGCTCACGCGCTCGACGCGCTGGAGGATGTGCTGGGAATCGGCGCGCAGCCCGCCCACGGCCCGGCCGGCAAGCTGCCGCGCGCCATGGAGATCATCGCGCGCGAGGGGCGCGGCGCGGTGTTCCTGTTCCGTCAGCCCCGGCCCAAGATTGCCGGCGAGATGGACGACGAAGGCGGCCCGCGCATCGTCAAGCATACCGGGCTTGGCGCGCAGATCATGGCGGTTCTCGGCATCCACGAGCTGATCCTGCTCACCGACAGCCCCGGCACGCGCTATCTGGGGCTGGATGCCTATGGGCTGAGCATCGTGGGCAGCCGGCCGCTCAGGGAGGTGTGAGATGGCGGAACATGAATACACCCTGCCGCGCGCAGAGTTCGACGCGCCGGTCAAGCTGCTGATCGTGGTAGCACCGTTCTACCGCGACATCGCCGACAACCTGATCGCAGGCGCGGTGGCCGAGATCGAGGCCGCGGGCGCCACCCATGAGATCGCCGAGGTGCCGGGCGCGCTGGAAATCCCCACCGCCATCGGCATCGCCGAGCGGATGGCCAACTTTGACGGCTATGTGGCGCTTGGCTGCGTGATCCGGGGCGAGACCACCCATTACGAGACGGTGTGCAACGACAGTTCGCGCGGGCTCACGCTTCTGGGGCTTCAGGGGGTGTGCATCGGCAATGGCATCCTGACCGTCGAGACCCGTGCCCAGGCCGAGGTGCGCGCCGATCCCGCGCGCATGAACAAGGGCGCGGGGGCGGCGGCGGCGGCCTTGCATCTGCTGGCGCTCGCCCGTAAATGGGGCGGCCCGCGCAAGGGGGTGGGGTTCGTCCCCGCCTCCGGGGAGTATCGCATCGCGGGCAAGGCCAAGGATACCCCTACCGCATGAGCGACGCGCCCGCCCCCCGGAACCGGCATTCCCTCAGATCCGCGGCGCGGCTCTATGCCGTGCAGGCGCTCTATCAGATGGAGCAATCGGGCCAGACCGTCGAGTCGGTGCGACGCGAGTTCCTCGATTTCCGCTTTGGCGAGGAGGTCGAGGAGGGGGTGGAGATGGCCGAGGGCGATGCGCGGCTCTTCGGGGATCTGCTCGACGCGGCGGTGAACTGGCAGGCGAGGATCGACCAGATGACCGACCGGGCGCTGGTGGCGAAATGGCCCATTGCGCGGATCGACCCGGTGTTGCGTGCGCTCTTTCGCGCCGCCGGCGCCGAGATGACGCAGACGCAAACGCCGCCCAAGGTGGTGATTATGGAATTCGTCGATGTGGCCAAGGCGTTCTATCCCGAGGGGCGCGAGCCGAAATTCGTCAATGCCGTGCTCGACCACATGGCGCGCGAGGCGCGCCCCGAGGCGTTCTGAGCGGCGGCTTTCCGAACCACCTTGCCGCCTTGCCCGTTTCGCTCACGGCGGGCCGAGACGGGCGCCTACCGGCTTGGCCTTGGGTTGCGGGACCAGCGCGCCAAGCGGCCGTCTGACCGTTTCGCGCAAGCCCGGCCCGCTCGATGTCTGCACACGCTTGGTGGCCTCCACCATCAGCACACCACCCGCCGCGATCATGGAAAACCGCGCGCCCATGCGCTCCCACATGCCGGCTGTGCGCCGCCAGAACGGGCGCTCCGAGGGCGGCTGATACAGCGCAGTGGCGTGCCTCTCGGGCAGGAAATTGTGCGATCGCAACTGGCTTTCCAGTTGTGTCTGGCTGTAGGGCCGCCCGAAGCCGAACGGCGTGCGGTCCGTGCGCGACCAGAGCCCGGCGCGATTGGGCACCACGAAAAGCGCCGATCCACCGGGGCCCAGCACGCGCCAGCATTCCTCCAGCAGGTCGCCGGGGCGGTCGGATGTCTCCAGCCCGTGCACCACCAGAAGCTTGTCCACATGGCCCGTTTCCAGCGGCCAGAGCGTCTCTTCGCACAGCACGGCGACATTGGGCATCCCCTGCGGCCAGCCGATCACGCCCTGCGGCGCGGGCATCAGCCCCACCACCCGGCGCGCATCCGCGAGGTAAGGCCGCAGAAAGGGCACCGCAAAGCCGAACCCCGCCACCGTCTGCCCCTGCGCTTCGGGCCAGAACGCGGCGAGCTGCGCGCGCAGCGCCTTCTGGACCGCACGGCCCAGCGGGGTGCGGTAGTAGAAATTTCGCAAGTCCTGCACGTCGAGATGCATTGAAGTGCCGCCCCTGATGCGTCACTCTGAGGCTAGCACCAGAAACGATACGGGGGAACAGAGCATGGCATTGCAGATCGTTACCATTCCCTGCCTTGCAGACAATTACGCCTTTCTCGCGCATGATCCGGCGACCGGCGCGACGGCGGCGGTGGATGTGCCCGAGGCCGAACCGATCCTTGCCGCGCTGCACGCGCGGGGCTGGACGCTGTCGGATGTGCTGTTGACCCACCACCATGCCGACCATGTGCAGGGGCTCGGCGAGCTTCTCGCCAAGGCGCCGGCCCGCGTGATCGGCGCGGCCGCGGATGCGCACCGCCTGCCGCCGCTCGATCAGGCCGTGGCCGGGGGCGACACCGTGCAGGTGGGCCGCGAGACCGGCCATGTCATCGAGGTGCCCGGCCATACGCTGGGCCATATCGCGTTTCATTTCCCGCAAAGCGGTGTGGCCTTCACCGGCGACAGCCTGATGGCGCTAGGCTGTGGGCGGGTGTTCGAGGGTAGCATGGCACAGATGCACGCAAGCCTTGCCAGGCTCGCCGCGCTGCCGCCCGAGACGCAGGTTTGCTCGGGCCACGAATACACCGCCGCCAATGCCCGCTTTGCCGTCACCATCGACCCCGACAATCCGCGCCTTGCCACGCGCCTGCGCGAGATAGAGGTGGCGCGCGCCGAAAATCGCCCTACCGTTCCCTCACGGCTGGAGGAGGAGTTGGCCACCAACCCTTTTCTGCGCGCCCATGATCCTTCGATCCGCGCGCGGCTTGGTATGGAGGGGGCGACGGACGCGGATGTTTTCGCCGAAATCCGTGGCAGAAAGGACCGGTTCTGATGCAATGTTACGACACAGGCCGGAAAGCCTGCTGAAATGTGAGGCGGATTTGCAAAATAAACCTTGAAGCCGGGCCGCCATCGACCAAGATTTAATACTATGAGGCAATGGTGGCCGGGCAAGCGCCCGACGGCCAAGACAAGAAGGAGCACGACCGTGCCTTCATTCTCGACGACACTCGAACAGGCAATCCATGCGGCGCTCGCGCTGGCCAATGTGCGGCGGCACGAATTTGCAACGCTCGAGCACCTCCTGCTGGCGCTGGTGGACGAGCCCGACGCCGCGCGCGTGATGAAGGCGTGCAGCGTGGACACCGAAGAATTGCGCACCAGTCTGGTGGAATTCATCGACGAGGATCTCGCCAATCTCATCACCGATATCGACGGCTCCGAGGCGGTGCCGACGGCGGCCTTCCAGCGCGTGATCCAGCGCGCCGCGATCCATGTCCAGAGCTCGGGGCGCACCGAGGTGACGGGTGCGAACGTGCTGGTGGCGATCTTTGCCGAACGCGAGTCCAACGCCGCCTATTTCCTCCAGGAACAGGACATGACGCGCTATGACGCGGTGAACTTCATCGCCCATGGCGTCGCCAAGAATCCGGCCTATGGCGAATCCCGGCCGGTCACCGGCGCGGCCGAGATGGAGGGTGAGGGCACCGGCGCCAAGATCGAGAGCGACGCCGTGGAGGCGGGCGATTCGGCGCTGGCCAAATACTGCGTTGACCTCAACGAGAAGGCCCGGCGCGGCGATATCGACCCGCTCATCGGCCGCGACTCGGAGGTCGAGCGCTGCATCCAGGTGCTCTGCCGGCGGCGCAAGAACAACCCGATTCTCGTGGGCGATCCGGGCGTGGGCAAGACCGCCATCGCCGAGGGACTGGCGCACAGGATCGTCAAGGGCGACACGCCCGAGGTGCTGTCGCGCACCACGATCTATTCGCTCGACATGGGCGCGCTCCTGGCGGGCACCCGCTATCGCGGCGATTTCGAGGAACGGCTCAAGGCCGTCGTCACCGAGCTCGAGAAACATCCCGACGCGGTGCTCTTCATCGACGAGATCCACACCGTGATCGGTGCGGGCGCGACCTCGGGCGGGGCGATGGATGCCTCCAACCTGCTCAAGCCCGCGCTCCAGGGCGGCAAGCTGCGCTGCATGGGCTCCACCACCTACAAGGAGTTCCGCCAGCATTTCGAGAAGGACCGCGCGCTTGCCCGCCGCTTCCAGAAGATAGACGTGAGCGAACCCACGGTCGAGGACGCGATCAAGATCCTGTTCGGCCTCAGGCCCTATTTCGAAGAGCATCATTCGGTCAAATATACCAATGACGCGATCCGCACGGCGGTGGACCTCTCGGCGCGCTACATCAACGATCGCAAGCTGCCGGACAAGGCCATCGACGTGATCGACGAGGCGGGCGCGGCGCAGCATCTCGTCGCCGCCTCCAAGCGGCGCAAGTCCATCGGCGTCAAGGAGATCGAGGATGTGGTCGCCAAGATCGCGCGCATCCCGCCCAAGAACGTCTCCAGGAACGATGCCGAGGTGCTGCGCGATCTGGAAAACGCGCTCAAGCGGGTGGTGTTCGGGCAGGATGCCGCCATCGAGGCGCTGTCCTCGGCGATCAAGCTCGCGCGCGCGGGCCTGCGAGAGCCGGAAAAACCGATCGGCAACTACCTCTTTGCCGGCCCCACCGGCGTGGGCAAGACCGAGGTGGCCCGGCAGCTTGCCGATACCCTCGGCGTGGAGTTGCTGCGGTTTGACATGTCGGAATACATGGAGAAACACGCGGTCTCGCGTCTGATTGGCGCGCCGCCGGGCTATGTCGGCTTCGATCAGGGGGGGCTGCTGACCGACGGGGTCGATCAGCACCCGCATTGCGTGCTCCTGCTCGACGAGATCGAAAAGGCGCACCCGGACGTGTTCAACATCCTGCTTCAGGTGATGGATCACGGCACTCTCACCGACCATAACGGCCGCAAGGTGGATTTCCGCAATGTCGTGCTCATCATGACCTCGAACGCGGGTGCTGTGGAGCAGGCGAAGGCGGCCATCGGTTTTGGTCGCGACCGGCGCGAGGGCGAGGATACCGCCGCCATCGAGCGCACCTTCACGCCCGAATTCCGCAACCGGCTCGATGCGGTGATCTCCTTCGGGGCGCTTCCGCGCGAGGTGATCATCAAGGTGGTCGAGAAATTCGTGCTCCAGCTCGAGGCACAGTTGCTTGATCGCGATGTCACCATCGAGTTGACCGAAGAGGCGGCGCAGTGGCTGGCCGAGAAGGGCTATGATGACCGCATGGGCGCGCGCCCGCTGGCCCGCGTCATCCAGGAGAACATCAAGAAACCGCTGGCCGAGGAACTGCTCTTCGGCAAGCTCGCCAAGGGCGGGGTGGTCAAGGTGGGCCTGCGCGACGGTCGCATCGCGCTCGACATAGAGGGTTCGGCCAAGCGCCGTCTGACGAGCCGGAAAAAGCCGCCGCTGCTCACCGCCGAGTGAGGGCGGCGCGGCGTGTTCCCTTGCTGGCGGCGGCCGCCCGGCCACCGCCGGACTTTCGGTGCTCGTGAAACCGGGGCAACGCGGCAGGCACTCACCGTGTCGTCAGCTTCAACTCGATCCGCCGGTTCTGGGCGCGCGCCTCGGGGGTGTCGTCGGGATTGACGGGCTGGAACTCGCCATAGCCATTGGCGGAGAGGCGGTCAGGCGGAAATCCGAGAAAATCGACCAGATAGCGCACCACCGACAGCGCGCGCGCCTGGCTCAGCGCCCAGTTGTCGGCAAACCGAGCGCCGGGCATCAGCGGCACATCATCGGTATGGCCGTCCACCTGCAACACCCAATCCATGCCCTCTGGTATCTCGTCGATGACGTCGCGCAGGATACCCGCGACATGCGCAATCTCGCCGGCACCCGCCTCCGATAGATCCGCCGAGCCGGGGGCAAAAAGCACCTCGGAGGAAAACACGAATCGGTCGCCGACGATGCGGACGCCCTCTTGCTGACCCAGGATCTCGCGCATCCGCCCGAAGAAATCCGAGCGGTATTTCTCCAGATCCGCCTTTTCCGCCGCCAGCCGTTCGGCCTCGGCCTGCAAGAGTGCCGCGCGCTCTTCCTCGGCCTGCCGGCGGCGGCGTTCTTCGGCGGCCACGCGCGCCAGCGCGGTGTTGAGCTCGTTGCCGAGCGATTGCAACTGTACTTCCGCCTCGGCCTCGCGCGCGCGCGCATCACCGAGCAACGCTCGTAATTCCGAAAGCTGGGTGCGCAGCGCAGCGAGCTGGGAATTGAGCAACGCCTGCTCGCGCTGCGCGGCCTCTGTCGCTGCTGCTTGCGTCTCTAGCCGCCGCCGCGCTTCGGACAGAAGCGCCGCGCGCTCCTCGGCGCGTGACTGTGCCTGCGTCAACTGGCTGTCGAGATCCTCCTGCGCGGTCTCGGCGGCGGCCAGAAGCGTCAGCGTCTCCTCGGCGCGGCGGCGCTCTTCCTCGAGCGCCAATGTCATCGCGGTCAGTTCCGTCTGCGCCCCTTCAAGCCGCGCGCGCAGCGCCTCCGCCGCCGCCGCCTCGGCGATCCGCGCGGCCTCTTCCTCGCTCAGCCGCTCTTCCAGTGCCGCCTGTGCCGCGCCCGCCTCGGCCTCGCGCGCGCGCAGATCGGCCACCAGCGCCTCGAGCGCCTCGCGGCGCGCTGCCGCCAGACGCGCCGCCTCGGCCTGTGCGTCCACCTCCTCGCGCAGCCCGGCCAGCGCGAGGTTGAGCGCGGCCCGTTCGTCGAGCAACTCCGCGCGCGCGCCCTCGAGATCGGCCACTTGCCCAAGCGCGCGGTCGCGCTCGGCCAGAAGGCTTGCCACCTGCTCCTCAAAGCTGGCGATGCGGCCCTGCGCGGCATCGAGCGCGGAGGCCTGTTCTGCCTCTTGCGCGCGTAGCTGCGCGATCAGCGCCGCCTGTTGATCGGCGCGCGCGCGCGCATCCCCCAACGTGGCGGTCAGCGCGCCGACCCGGTCCTGAAGGCTTGCGTTGCGATCCTCGGCCAGCCCAAGAGCGCGCGACAGCGCCGCCACCTCCGCCGAGAGCGTGTCGAGGCGCGAGGCCTGCCCGGTGATTTCTTCGCGCAGTACGAATTGCACGACCATGAAGATGGTGAGCACGAACATAAGCACCAGCAAAAGCCCGGTCATCGCATCGACGAAACCCGGCCAGATCGCACTCTGAAGCCGTGCCCCCGTGCGCCGCGAGAGCGCCATCTCAGCCCTCCCCGCCGCGTGGCGCGAGCGGGCGCACCGGGCGCGGCGTGCCCGTGCGCATCTGCCCCAGAAGGCGGGTGAGCGCGGCGAGATCGGTGCGCAATTCGGTCATCGTCTCCTGCCGTCCGGCGCTGATTTCCTCGAGAATGCGCAGCATCTGCACGTCGATCGAGCGCAGGCGCATCCGGCTCTCGGCATCGAGCCCCTCGGAGGTCTCGCGTGCCTCGATCGCCTCGGTGAGCCGCTCCTGCCCCTCGGCCACCCGCATCAGTGCCACCTGAACCGGGTTCTGCTCGCTCATCCGGTGGGTCAGCCGCTCGATGGAATCGGCGAGGATGCCGAGTTTTTCATCGACCACGGCGCGGCCCATCTCGGCCTGCGAGAACATCGCCTGAAGCGCGTCCAGTTGCGCGCCCATCTGTTCGCCCATCTGATCGAGGACATGGGCCACGCCGCTGCCCTCTCCCTCGCCCTCGGCAAAGCCGAGCCGGGTGATGGTGGAAATCCATTCCTCGAGTTCGCGGTAAAACCGGTTCTGTCCATGGCCCGCGAACAGCTCCAGCAGCCCCACGACCAGCGAGCCGGACAAGCCCAGAAGCGACGAGGCAAAGGCCACGCCCATGCCGCCAAGCTGCGCCTCGAGCCCGGTCATCAGCCGGTTGAAGATATCCACCCCCTCCTCTCCCGGCTGCGGCGCAAGGCTGCGGATCGTGTCCACCACCGCCGGGATCGTCGTGGCAAGACCGTAGAACGTGCCGAGAAGCCCGAGGAAAATCAGCAGGCTGACGATATAGCGGGTGATCTCGCGCGCCTCGTCGATGCGCTGCGCCACCGAATCGAGGATCGAGCGGGCCGAGGTCGAGGCAATCTGCATCCGCCGTCCGCGTCCGCGCAGCATGGTGGCAAGCGGCGCGAGCATGGCGGGCGGACGGGTCAGTTCATGGCCGGGCACCTCTCGGGCGAATCCCTCGATCCATCGCGCCGCGCCGATCAGTTGAATGACCTGCCAGAAGGTTGCGAGCACGCCCAGAACAAAAACAAAGAAGATGAAGCCGTTGAGCCACGGGTTCGCCTCGAACACCGGCAGAACGCGCGGAAGCGCAACAAACGCGCCCAGCCCGGTCAGGCCCAGAACGACAAGCATGAGCAAGATCTGGCGGTAGGGATATGAGAATTGCGGCTCGACCCTGCGGCCCGGCTGGTCCATCTGGACGCTCCCGACACGGTGTTTTATCGTGCCAACCCTACGCGGCCCACGCACACAAGCCAAGACCTATCCACACAGATGGCGCACCCGGCGCATCAGCCAGTCAAGCTCTGCGTCTTGCAGGCCAAGCTCTTGCAGATGGGCGGTGGTGTTGAACAGATATTCGGTATTGGGACCCCGCCGGCCACGGGCGCGGGCGATGATCCGCGCCTGATCCTCGAGATCGAGTCCGCCGCAATATTGCACATGCCCGGCATCGACCACATAGGTCACTGCCTCGACGCGGCGGCCATCGGCAAGCGCCACCTCCAGCCGCTGCTCCAGATAGGCCGAGGAGATCAGTTCGCGCTCGCGCAGGTAGGCCAGCACCTCATCCGCGCGGTCAGGCGCGGCGCGCAGCGCAACCCCCTCGCAGGCGCCCCCCGGCACCCGGTCGAGCGCCAGCACCAGCCCCGGGTCATCGGGCGTGCCGCGATGGTGGATCGAGCGCATACAGAAGCTGCGCCGATAGTCCGGCAGCCGCGCGATCACCCGTTCCACCGCGTCAAAGCCAGGATTCCACACCAGCGACCCATAGCCGAACACCCACATGCCGTTTCCCCTGTTCCTCGTGCCCCCGCCCTTATAAACACAACCCGAACCGGGCATGAAAGGGGCTTTTGCCATGCGCATATTGCTTGCCATCATCGTTCTGGGCGCTTCGCTCTGGGGCGGTTACTGGTTTGTCGGCAGTCGCGGGATCGAGGCGGAATTTTCCCGGTGGTTCGATGCGCGGCGGGCGGATGGCTGGGTGGCGGAAACCGGCACGCTTGGCGTGCAGGGCTTTCCCAACCGGTTCGATACCGTGTTTACCGATCTGGCGCTGGCCGATCCGCGCACCGGGCTGGCCTGGGAGGCGCCGCGCTTTCAGATCAACGCGCTCAGCTACCGGCCCAATCATGTCATCGCCGTCTGGCCCGAGCGTCAGTTGATCGCCACACCGCAGGAGAAATTCCTGATCGAAAGCAGCGACATGCGCGCTTCGCTGGTTTTCGCGCCCGATAGCGCGCTCGCGCCCCGGCGGGTGACGCTGACGGCCGAGTTTCTGCGCGTGACACCGCTGGCGCGAACGGGTGAGACGACTGCGCTCTCGGCGCTGACCCTCGCCGCCGAGCGGCTGGAGGGGACCGAGTATCGCCTTGGCCTGCGGGCCGAGGGGCTGACCCTTGCCGCGCCCTGGCGCGCGCGGCTCGATCCCGAAAACCGCCTGCCGCGACAGATCAGCGGCGCGCGCGCCGATCTGACCGTGACATTCGACAAACCCTGGGACCGCAGCGCGGTCGAGCGCGCCCGCCCGCAGCCCACGCGCATCAAGGTGGCGCTGGCCGACGGCCGCTGGGGCGATCTGCATCTTCAGGCGGCGGGCACGGTAGAGGTGGACGCGCAGGGCTATCCCGTGGGCGAGATCACCCTCAAGGCGCGCAACTGGCGCGAGATCGTGACGCTGATGCGGGTGGCGGGCGTGCTGCCCGAGAGCCTTGTGGGAAGCGTGGAATCGGGCCTTGGCATGATGGCGCGCCTGGCCGGCAACCCCGAGACGCTCGATATTCCGCTTGGGTTCGGCAGCGGGCGCGTCTGGCTCGGGCCGGTGCCGCTCGGCCCTGCCCCGGTGCTGCGGCTGCGCTGAGCGGGGGGGCAGGCGGGCAGGGGGCCTAGCCGGCCACCTGCGTGAGATCGGCGGCTTGCAGGCAGATGGTGCGGATGCGGCTCAACAGGTTGAGCCGGTTGCGGCGGATCACGGCATTGTCCGCGTTGACCTGCACCGCCTCGAAGAAGGCGTCGATGGGCGCGCGCAGGGCGGCCATGGCGGCCATGGCGGCGGCGAAATCCTCTGCTTCGAGCGCCTGCGTGATCTGCGGTTCCGCCCGGTCGAGCGCGGCGAAGAGCGCGCGCTCCTCATCCGTCTCGGCGAATTTCACATCCGCGCCGTAGGAATATTCCACCCTGTCCTTTTCCTCGGCCTGGCGCAGGATGTTGTTGGCCCGCTTGAAGCCCTGCAACAGGTTCTCGCCATCGTCGGTTTTCAGGAAATCGCCAAGCGCGCGGGCGCGGTGAACCAGCAGCGTGAGGTCGTCATTGCCCGGCGTCGCGCCCGCAGGCGCGCCACTATCCAGGCTGAGGCAGGCGTCGATCACGTCGTGACGGATGCCCTCGTCGCGCAGATGGACCTTGAGGCGGTCGTGGAGGAAGAATATCACATTATGTGATAAAATAATCGTTTCCCAGCCATGTTTGAGCTTTGTGTCCTCGTGCACGGCGAATTCCAAAGACTTCGAGTGTTGACGCACCAGATAGCCCAAAGACACACGCAACCCATTCCCCAAAACCAACCGGATCACCCCCAGGGCCGCGCGGCGCAGCGCGTAGGGGTCTTTCGAGCCGGTGGGTTTCTCGTCAATCGCCCAGAAGCCCGCCAGCGTGTCGATCTTGTCGGCGAGCGCGACGGCGACCGAGACCGGCGCGGAGGGCACGATGTCGCCCGGCCCCAAGGGTTTGTAATGCTCTTCGCAGGCCGCCGCGATCTCTGGCGCAAGCCCCGCTGCCTGGGCATAATAGCGCCCCATCACCCCCTGCAATTCGGGGAATTCGCCGACCATATCGGATTGCAGATCGGCCTTGCACACGCGCGCGGCCTCGGCGGCCAGGTCGGGCTTGGCGCCCACCAACGGCGCGATCTCGCGCGCGAGTGCGGCGATGCGCTCCACCCGGTCGGCCTGTGATCCCAGCTTGTTGTGGAAGGTCACGTCGCGCAGCCCCTCGGCCATGCCTTCGAGGCCCTTTTCGCGCACCGTGCGCAGGTCGTTCTCCCAGAAGAATTTCGCGTCCGACAGCCGCGCGGCCAGCACTTTCTGATTGCCCGCCAGGATGGTCGCGCCATGGTCCGCCGTCTCGATATTGGCCACGGTGACAAAGCGTTCGATCTGCCCGGTGGCGGGGTTCCTCACCGAAAAGAACTTTTGATGCTCGCGCATACTGGTCTGCAACACCTCCGCAGGCAGGTCGAGGAAATCGTCACCGATCTCACCCATCAGCACCACCGGCCATTCCACCAGCCCCGCGACCTCGGCCAGAAGCCCGCGATCCTCGACCACCTCAAACCCTGCGGCAAAGGCCCGATTGGTGGCGTCGTGCCAGATCGCCCCGGCCCGTTCATCGGCATCGAGCACGACATGCGCGCGCTTGAGCTTCGCGGTGTAATCATCGAAGGAGACAACAGAAAACGCATCTGGCGCCAAGAACCGGTGCCCGCGCGTCAGGTTGCCCGCGCGGATGCCGTCCAGTTCGAGATCGACCACCTGCGCCTCGCCATCGTCCCCCGTCAGGATGCACAGGATCGAATGCAGCGGGCGCACCCAGCGAAGCGAGCCGCTCCCCCACCGCATCGACTTGGGCCAGGGGAAACTGCGGATCAGCTTTTCCAGCTCCTCGGCCACGATTTCGGCGGCAGGCCGTCCGGGCCGGGTGACGGTGGCGACATAGACCCGGCCCTTTTTCTCGTTGCGGATTTCGAGATCCTCGCGGCTCACGCCCGCGCCGCGCAAAAAACCCTCGATCGCTTTTTCCGGCGCATCGACGCGCGGGCCCTTGCGTTCCTCGCGCAGGGTGGGCGAGGCCGCCGAAAGCCCCTGCACCGTCAGCGTCAGCCGCCGGGGCGTGGCAAACGCCACAGCCCCCGCATAGGTCAGCCCCGCCTCGACCAGCGCGTCGGTCATGCGCGCGCGCAGATCCTCGGCGGCGCGTGCCTGCATCCGGGCGGGGATCTCCTCGGAGAAGAGTTCGATCAGCAGATCGGGCATGGTTCAGTTTCCTTGCGGGGGCTTGGGGCAATCCCCGGGCGCGGGCTGGCCGTCGAAGACGATCTCGCCGCAGCGGTTGATCTGGTGCCAGGCATAGCCGCGCCCGTCCTGCATGATGGCGATGATACGGTCGATGCCGTAGTGGATGTTCTCCTCGCCCAGATAGGCATGCGCGCGCCCCTCGCCGAGCGCAGCCCCGAGCGCCCTGGCGTCGAAACAGTCGAACCATGACGGCGCGTTGAGTGGCTCGGCCCCCGGATAGGGAACAAGGCCCACGTCCTGCGGCAGATCGGCGGTGAAGCAGGCGCGGAAACGGATCGGAGAACTGTCGGCGTCGATGGCGCGGAAATCGGTCACCGGCAGGTCGATCACATCGCCAGAGGCCAGGGTGATCTTCATCTCCACCGCGCCGCCATCCGAGGCCAGCCGCACCTCGTCATAGAAGTGATAGACCTGAAGATAATATATCGCCCCCCCGGCAATCACCGCCGCGACGAGAATGGCAATGCTGAGAACCTTGCCCATCAGTCCGCAAAGCCCCCGGCCTCGGTCTGCACAAAGGCGTCGGCGCACATCCTTGCCAGCGCGCGCACCCGGCCGATATAGGTCTGCCGTTCCGTCACCGAGATGACGCCGCGCGCGTCGAGCAGGTTGAAGATGTGGCTGGCCTTGATGCACTGGTCATAGGCCGGGTGGGCCATGACGATGCGTTTGCCGGTCCTGGGATCCTCGGCGGGCGCGGCGAGGATGGCGGCGCATTCGGCCTCGGCCTCCTCGAAGTGATCCAGCAGCACCTCGGTATTGGCCACGTCGAAGTTGAAGCGCGAATATTCCTCCTCGGTCTGGCGGAACACGTCGCCATAGCGCAGCGGAATGGGGGCATCGGGGGCGTTGAACGGCATTTCCATGACGTGATCCGCGCCCAGCACATACATCGCCAGCCGCTCCAGCCCGTAGGTCAGTTCGCCCGAGACCGGGTGGCAGTCATGCCCGCCGACCTGCTGGAAATAGGTGAACTGGCTTACTTCCATGCCGTCGCACCAGACCTCCCAGCCCAGCCCCCAGGCACCCAGCGTCGGGCTTTCCCAGTCATCCTCGACAAAGCGCACGTCATGCAGCGCCAGATCGATGCCGATGGCGGCAAGCGAGCCGAGATAGAGCGCCTGCAAATCGGGCGGCGAGGGCTTGATGAGCACCTGATACTGGTAATAATGCTGCAAGCGGTTGGGGTTCTCGCCATAGCGCCCGTCGGTGGGCCGCCGCGAGGGCTGCACATAGGCCGCAGCCCAGGGTCGGGTGCCGAGCGCGCGCAAGGTCGTCGCCGGGTGGAACGTGCCTGCGCCGACCTCCATGTCATAGGGCTGCAACATGGCGCAGCCCTGAGCGGCCCAATAGGTCTGAAGCCGCAGGATGATCTCCTGAAAGCTGCGCGGTCTGGCCGGTGCGTGATCCATCGTGCCCATCCCTTTGGTGTCGCGGTTTCCTATGCGCTGTGCGCTGCGGGGTCAATCGGACGATTTGCCGGGACTGCCCGCCGATCAGGGGGACCGGGGCACGGCAAAGGGCGCATCCCAAAGGCGCATCCGCCCTTGCACGCGCGCGCAAAGCCCCTATATTGGCGGTGCTTTCGGCAACGGGAGCTATGGACATAAACGCGCTCGTAATAAGCGGATCGGACCCGGGGGCGGTACCCGGCGACTCCACCAGATATCCTTCATTTGGGGACCATGGGGTCGAAACAGGATCGACGAACGTGTAAAGGGGTTATGCTTTGTCCCGGTGAGGTACCACCGTTATCGGTCCGAAACGTACAGTTGCAAATGACAACCGTGCTCCGGTGGCCGTTGCTGCGTAAGCAGTAACCAAACCGAAATCTGAAGTCCTTGTCTCTAGCAAGGCAAGGCGGGGTTCGCAGGCACCTGGCAACAGAAGCCTGCACTTTCTTTTCCGGGCTGTGAACTTGAAATTGCGACAGATCAACAACCTGCAGCGTTTCCGCCCGATCGGCGAAAGGCCGGAACGCTGCAGGGTCACTCCCTGTTATTCCTTGTAGGGCAGAGGCGAATAGCCCATTTCCTTCAGCACGGGGGCGGCGGCGTCATGCCACGGAACCGGAGGGGTCGCACCGGCCACGAATTCCTTCGTCGTGCTGTTGACGATCGGATGCACCTCGCTCGCGCGGTCCATATTCCCGAGGAACTTGGTGAGGATCTGCGTCACCGCGGCATCGGGCAGATCGGACGGTCCCATGATCCAGATCGGCACACCGAAGGTCTGCACATCGCCATCCTGCCCCGCGTAGGTGCCCGCAGGAATAGTGACCGGGACCACCGCGCCGGGAGGGTTCATCGCCATCACGGCCTGAAGCGTTTCGGACGGGACAGAGATCCAGCGCACATCGCGGCTGGTGGCCAGATCCTGAAGCGCGGGCGCGCCGGCACCCATCACCGTGGACAGAACGTCGAGATTGCCATCGCGCATCCCGGCGACCTGTTCCGTGAGGCTGTTGGGCCGCGCGTCATAATCGCCGTCCTTCACGCCCTCGGCTTCCAGCGCCTGCCGCACATAGGTGTTGGCAGAGGCTCCTGGTTCGCCCAGGCCAATGCGTTTTCCTTTCAGATCCGAGAGTGTCGCGGCCTCCGTGTCGGCCGGCACGACGATCTGTATCAAGGAGGCATAGATCGGAAGGATGGCCCTCAGATTGGTCGCGGCCGAGGGGTAACGGCCTTGGCCGCGAAAGGAGTCATACGCCTCTCCTCCGGTGTGCAGGATCAGTTGCGCTTCGTCCCCGCGGAGCAGGCGGTCGTTTTCGACAACCCCCGCGCTGGGGAAGGGGGTGATTTTCAGATCCGTGCTATCCTCATTCACCACGGTGGCCACGGCGACGGCATACATATATCCCGTCCCGCCGCTGGCCGAGGTCGCAAAGCCCAGATCCGTTCTGTCTTGCGCCAGGGCTGTTGTGCCAAGCGTGAAGGCTGTCGCCAGCCCCAGCAGGCCCGCCCGCAGGCAACCTTTGTTCAATATCGCAGTCATCTTATCCTCCTTTGATGCTGTGCGTGAAAAGTGTCGTTCAGTGTGTCCTTGTCGGATTCACAGTGGATCTTTGTCGTTTGAACTCGCCTATGGCGATGGACAGGGCGATCAGACATGCGCCCATCAGGTCTGTCAGATGATCGGGGGCAAAGGCCATCAGCGCCCCGATCAGAAACATGGCACGGCGGAACAGGCCAACCGGTCCGCGGAAATAGCCGACCGTCGCGGCCGAAAGGCCGACCACCGCAATTGTCGCGTTCAACAGCGGCACCAACAGCGCCAGAACATCGCCCTGAAACAGCAGGCCGGGCTGATAGACGAATATGTACGGCATCAGGAAGGCCGGCAGCGCGATTTTCAGAGACATGACCGATGTTTGCAGTGGCGCGGCACCGGCGATGCCGGCGGCGGTGAAAGAGGCAAGCGCGACGGGCGGAGTGATCGCGGACAGCGTCCCGAAATAGAACACGAACATATGCGCTGCCAGCGGCGGCACACCCAGCCGGACCATCACCGGCGCGATGATCAGGGCAAGGATGATATAGCAGGCCACCGTCGGCAGCCCCATCCCGAGCACGATCGAACTGACCATCGTCAGAATCAGCAGAAGCAGCAGCGAATTTCTGGCCACCTGGGTCATGATCGTGGTCAGGTTCAGCCCCAGTCCGGTCGTCTCGACTACACCCACGACGATACCGGCCACCGCCACGGCCACGGCCACGGGCGCGACGCTGGTCATCCCATCGACCAGCGCATCCACCATGGCACGAAAGGACAGCCGGCGATGTGGCCGCAGCAGGTTGAGTCCCAGCAGAAGTGCGAGCGACATCAGCGCGGCATAGCGGGGCGAATACTGCAACACGACCAGACCAAACAGCACCACGAGCGGCGCCAGAAGATACCCGGACTCCTTCACAAGCTCGCGGGCCTTCTCCTTTTCAAAGCTGTCCAGCCCTCGCAGGCCCCTTTTGCCGGCCTCCAGGTCCACAATCAGAAGCAGGTTCATGTAATAGATCAGCGCGGGAAACAGGGCCGCCAGAACGATGGTGACGTAACCGACCTGAAGCATGTCGGCCATGATGAACACGGCCGCCCCCATGACCGGCGGCATCAACTGGCTGCCCGATGAGGCGACCGCCTCGACGGCCCCGGCAAATTGCGGCGTATAGCCGACGCGCTTCATCATCGGAATGGTGAAGGTGCCGCTGGCCGCCACATTGGCCACCGCCGAGCCGGAGATGCTTCCCAGCAGCCCGCTGCCCACCACGGCGATCTTGGCCGGGCCGCCGCGCATCCGCCCCACCATCAGTTGCGACAGGCGCACGAATGTATCCGAGGCCCCGGTTGCCGCCAGAAAGGACGAGAAAAGAAGAAAATACAGCACAACGTCGGCCACGACGCCCAGCGGCACGCCCAGAACGCCCTTGGTGGTAAGGTAGTTTCCGGCCGCCAGAGAGCTCCATTTCAGGCCCCGGTGCGACAGGATGTCCGGCATTTCCCTTCCGAACAGAGCGTAGAGAAGGAAGCAGATGGCGATGATCGGCAGCGCCGGGCCAAAGGCGAGCCATGTGGCGAACAGGACGGTCGCCAACATGATGGTCGCCAGCACCACCTCGGTTTGGCCAAAAAAGCCCGAACTTTCGGCAATGGCGTGGAAATTCACCACGATAAAGCCCAGCGTCACCACGCTGCACAGCGAGGCCAGATAGAGTGCCAGCAACAGAGCCTTGTTTTGCAGACTGTCTGGCGGGGTGCGCTGGGCCAGGCCAAGAAAGACCAGGCACATCGCCGAACCCAACAGGATCGAACGCTGGATCAGCGCGGGATAGCTGCCATACCAGGCGGTATAGATGAAGAAGGCGACTGTGGCGATGGCGATGAGGGTCGTCATCACGCGGGCAATTGCCTGGAAGACTGTGGGCGGCGATTCGGCGACATCAATCGTCATGTCTGTCCTCTCGTTGGCGCGGGGCGAGCCCCGGCCCGGTCACGCTGCTTCTATCAACCTCATGGTGCCGGAGGCCGTTCACCACTTGCCGTCAAACTTCCGCGCGGCCATGAGGCCCCCCGGCATCCAGCAGGGCGAGAGCGGTGCGGACTGCGTGCAGGCCCCATGCGGCCGAGCCGGGCAATTCGCGCGCCACGGCATCGGCGGCGCCGGTGTTGCGGGCCGTATGCCGTTTGCCTGGCGTCATCCGGCCGCGTCCCTTGCGGCCATCCGATCCCAGTCGAATTCGAGGGGCTGCTTGTCCAGAAAGCGTTGAACCGCCTCCTTGTGGTAGTCGGAGGCAAGGCACAGCGTCTGTGCCATCGCCTCCATATCCGCAAGCGCGCGCTGATCGGTGTGCATCGCCTGATTGAGGATCACCTTCGCCATCCCGGCTGCCAGCCGCGAGGAGGTATCGAAGCGCCGGGCAAATGCCAGAGCCGCGTCCAGCAGGGAATCAGGCTCGTGGATTTCCAGAACGATCCCCATCTCCTTCGCTTCGGCGGCCGAGATGGAGCGGGCGGTCATCACCAGTTCCTTGGCGCGGGCCAGCCCGACGATGCGCGGCAGCAGAAAGAAGCCGCCCAGATCGGGCACCAGACCGATCCGCCCGAACACCGCACAGAAGCGGGCGCGGGGGGTGGCCAGAACGAAATCGGCCACCAGCGCCAGGTTGAACCCCGCGCCAAAGGCCGGCCCATCGACCGCCGCGATCACCGGCAATTCCAGGTTCGACAATTCGGTGAACCATGTGTGCAGCTTGGCGATGCGCTCGCGGTTCACATCGACGGGGCGTTCCTCTTCGCTCAGCGATTTCAGATCGCCGCCGGAACAGAACGCCCCTCCGCTGCCGGTCACGATCAGCGCGCGCAGGTTTCGATCGGCCCGGATGCCGGGCAGCAGGGCGGCGATCTCTTCGCGCATGGCGATGTCCAGGCTGTGGCGGACATCGGGGCGCGTGAAGGTGATGATCCCGGTCCGACCCCTGGTTTCATAGGTCAGCGTCTGGGGCGATCCGGTCATGTCTCCTCCTCATTCCGTTCGCGCATGGCAATCCTGCCTTGCGTAAAATGCTGAAGGTTAAAAAATGACTTGTCAATCATTTTATTCACTCTTGATCCCCGCGCCGCCCTGAATGCGAATTGCCTGATCCGGGACGCGAACCGCCACTTTCGCGGGGCGTTGCCTCTCCTTGTCCTTCCATGATCGGATTTACCGGTTCCGTGACGCAGCCGGTCGTCACGATTTCGGAAAGATTCCCATCTTCTTTGCGATGATCTGCAACATCACCTCGTTCGCGCCGCCGCCGACGGCGGCCTGTCGGGCCTCGCGATAGACGCGGGTGATGAAGTTCTCGTTCATGAATCCCTGACCGCCCCAGAAATGGGTCAGCTCCACCGGGATTTCCATGGAAAGCCGCCCGATCAGATATTTCGCCATCGAGGCAAGTTTGGTCACGTCCTCGCCGTTGAGATAGGCCTCCAGCGCGCGGTAGAGCAGCGCCCGGACAGATTCGATCCGGGCCTGCATTTCGGCCAGCTTGTAATAGATATACTGGTTGTCCAGCAGCGGGCGGCCGAAGGCCTTGCGCTGGCGCAGATAGTCGATGGTCTCGGACATCGCGATGTCGAGGAACCGCCATGAGCGGGCAACGACGAACAGCCGCTCCTCCTGGAACTGTTCCATCTGGTAGCGGAACCCCTGGCCCTCTTGGCCGATCAGGTTGGCCTGCGGAATCCGCACATCGTCGAAGAACAGCAGCGCCGTATCCGAGGACCGATAGCCGACCTTGTCGAGCTTCTTGCCGACGGTGATACCGGGGGTGTCCATCGGCAGGACAATCAGCGATTTGTTGCGATGCGGGCCATTCTCGTTGTCGGTATTGACCAGCAGGCAAATCCAGTCTCCCTGAATGCCATTGGTGATCCACATCTTCGAGCCGTTGATGATATAGTCGCCGCCATCCTTGCGCGCCGAGGTCTTGAGTTGCGCGACATCCGATCCGGCGCCCGCCTCGCTGACACCAATACAGCCAACCAGATCGCCAGCGATGGTGGGGGCGAGAAATTCCGCCTTCAGCCGGTCGCTGCCATGTCTTGCAAGGGCGGGGGTGCACATGTTGGTCTGCACGCCGATGGCCGAACAGATGCCCATCGTGCGGATGTTGCCCAGTTCCTCGGCAAAGGCGATCTCGAACGAGAAATCCAGATCCATGCCACCCCATTTCCGGGGTTTGCCGATTCCCAGCAGCCCGGCATCGCCAAAGGCTTTCATCACCTGCCGGGCGGGAAAGATCCCCTCTTCCTCCCATTGATCGACGAAGGGGTTCACATGGGTGTCCACCACGGCATTGGTGGTGCGGCGCAACTCGTCGTGTTCCTGGCTCCAGATCATGGCGTTTCCCCTGAATTCGGGCGGCGGCGGACGAGCAGATGCGCCTCTCCGATCTGCGAGACCCGTCCGTCCGGGTCGATTATGCGGATTTCCAGCACGATGGTGCCGCTGTCCCCCGCGGCGGCGGTGCGGCCGATCACGGTGGCGTCGGCGGTCAGGCGGTCGCCCACGAAGGCCGGCCGCAGAAACCGCCACGGGCCAAGCTGGCTCATCGCGACCAGGCCGGCCCCCACAAGATCCCCGACCGTGGCCATGGCCTGGGCCACCGGATGCGGCCCGTGCGCGATGGCGCGGCCAAAGCGGTTGTCGGAACTGGTGTTGACCGGGTGATAGGCGTTGAACAGCTCCGAGTGCCGGGCAATCCGCGCGGCGCTGCAATCTATATCGGGCAGCGACAGCACCATGCCGGGCGACAGGGTTTCGTACCAGTGATCCTTGGATGATTCCATCTCGGCCTCCCTTTGGCGGCAGGCTAAGGCCCATGAGTTGTGACTCACAAGTCATTTCTCGTGGATCACGCCCCTTGTTCGGCGGTTCGGGCAGGTTTCGCCATGTCGCGGCAGACGGCCCGCGGCCCGGGTGTCGTCGATCTGTCCGCCCGAAATTCACCCATGGCCCGACGGGGGCGGACGAAACAGACCATGTTGCACAAGGCCGGCATAGGCCTGAACAGCCGATTCAGGGATTTCGCCGGTGTCCTTGTGCTGCATCGCGACATAGGCGCGCGCGCCGAGCAGAACGGCCGCGATGACGGCCATTTCCTCATCGCTCATCGGGCGCAGATCGCCGGCATCCATGGCACGTTTCAAAGCGCGGCAGTAACCATCGGTCAGCCGTCGGATATGGGCCTCGTGGGCGACGGGGGCAAAGACCTCGGCCTCGTAGAGGATGCGGTAGAAGCCGGGATTTGCCCTGAGATAGTCGCAATAGGCCCGGAACCTGGCGATTTCGCGGTCGATCCCGTTGCCGGCATGGGTCAGATCCGCCGTGATCCGGTCGGTCATCTGCTGCCCGACATAGGGTAGAAGCACATCGAACAGCCCCTGCCGGCCCCTGAAATAGTTGTAGAACGTGCCGTGGGCAACGCCCGCCGCCTCTGTTACCCTGGCGATCGAGGTGGCGGCGTAACCCAGTTCACCGACGATCTTCGCCGCCGCATCCATCAGGTTGCGATAGGTCTGTTGTGCCTTTTCGCCTCGCGTCAGTCCGGTTTTCTTGCGGAGACGTTTGAACGACCGGGCGCCCGTCTGCGCGGTGGGGATGTCTTTCGTGTTCGGCACAGGCTCTCCCGGGGGGGTCAGAGGTCTTTCAGGGTGTCATCGCGCAGCACGCGCTTGAGGATCTTGCCGGAGGGGTTTCGGGGCAGCGCCGCGACCAGGCGCATGTCCTTGGGGCATTTGAACCCGCCCAGATGGTTGCGGCAAAAGGCGATCAGCTCCTCCAGCGTCAACGATTGCCCGGCGCGAAGGACGATCACCGCCATCGGCACCTCGCCCCATTTGTCATCCGGCTTTGCGATCACCGCCACGTCTTCGACCTGCGGCATCATGAATATTACACGTTCCAGTTCGGAAGATGCAATGTTCTCGCCGCCGGAAATGATCATGTCCTTCTTGCGGTCGGTCAGAAACAGAAAGCCGTCCTGATCCAGATAGCCCATATCGCCCGAGCGCAGAGATCCGTCAGGGTGCATGGCGGCGGCGGTGCGCTCGGGGTCTTTCCAATAGCCGCGCGTGACTTTCGGCCCGCGCATACAAATCTCGCCGACGATCCCGGCGGGCTGGCTGGTGCCGTCATCGTCGCGGATGTCCAGTTCGACCATGCTGACCGGCCGTCCGACCGAACCGATCTTGTCGATTTCGCGGCCCGGTTCCATCATCGTGTCGCCGGACACGGTTTCGGTCATGCCATAGGCATCCACATAGCGCGCATTCGTAAAGACAGTGCCGAATTCGCGGATACGGCTTTCGGGCGTGCGATCCCCGCCCGCGATACACCAGCGCAGCGTGGCAAGATCCGGCAGGCTGTCGCGCTCCAGCGCCAGAATGGCGCTGGTCATCACCGGGGCCAGCCAGATACCTGAAATCCGTTCGCGCGCGATGGTCTCGACGACCGCTCGCGCATCGAAATCGCGCAAGACGACCAGCGTGCCCCCCACCACATGCACCGCCATGCCCGGCAGATCGCAGGCCCCGACATGGTAAAGCGGCCCCACCATGCAGAGCCGGTCCCGGGCCGTCAGATGCAGGGACAGGATCATGTCCATGTTCTTGTAGTGGAAATTGTGGTAGCTGTGGGTCACCCCCTTGGGCCGGTCCGTGGTGCCGGATGTATACATCAGCCGCATCAGATCATCGCCCGCACGAGGATGCGGCGCGACCACCGGATCGCCGCTCAACGCAAGGCCGGGATCGGCTTGCGCGCCCGCGTCAAGCATCACGACGGGCTGGTCGAGCCCCTCCACAGCCGCCGAAAACTCTGCGTCCGCCACCACCATGCCCACCCCGGCATGACCGGCGATATAGGCGATTTCCTCTGCCGAGAGGCGAAAGTTCATCGGCAGCGAGACCGCACCGAGATGCGACAGGGCATAGAGCAGTTCGATGAAGGCGGATGAATTCTTCATCACCATGCCGACGATGCTGTCCGGCCCGATCCCGCGCGCGCGCAATCCCCCGGCCAGCCGTTGCACCCGCTGCTCCAGCGTGGCCCAGTCCAGCCGCGACTCGCCGTAGATCAGCGCCTCTGCGCGGGGACGGGTCCGGGCATGAAAGCGTAACTGTGACGACAGGTTGAGCATGATTGGCTCCTTGGTGGAACGGAACGGACAGGCGCGTCAGTAAGAGCGCGGCAAGCCCAGATTGGCCATGGCGATATAGTTGAGGATCATTTCTTCGGAGACGGGCGCAAAGCGGAACAGCCGCGCGTCGCGCCACAGGCGTTCGACATGCATTTCCTTGGAGAACCCCATGCCACCCATCGCGTGCATCGCCCGCTCGGCGACCGCAGATGCCGCCTGCGAGGCGAGAAGCTTGGCGGCGTTGCTTTCCGATCCGAACGGCAGCCCGTGATCGAACAGCGACGCGGCCTTGAGGTTCAGCAGCCTGGCCGCCTCCAGCTCTGCCCAGTGCTGCGCCAGCGGGAACTGGATCGACTGATAGGCGCCGATGGGGGTTGTCCCGAAGACCCGGCGCTCCTTGGCATAGTCCACGCCCAGCCGGACCGCCAGCCGCCCCGCGCCGATCAGGCCCGCGGTGGTGACGATGCGTTCGGTATTCAGCACGGCCAGCAACTGATACCAGCCCTTGTCCACCTCGCCGATCAGTTCGTCGGCGCGGATATGCACGTTGTCGAGAAAGACCTGGCTGGAGGGAAGCGTATTCGTGCCCAGCTTGTCGATCGCGGTATGGCTGACGCCTTCGCGGTCGGTGTCGATCATGAACAGGCTTATGCCGTGGGTCTTTTTCGGCGCCCGGTCGATGGGGGTGGTGCGGGCCGCCACCAGCATCTTGTGCGATTGCGGCACCCCGGTGATCCAGATCTTCTGGCCATTGAGCCGCCAGCCATCCGCCTCTGCCACCGCCGTCGCGCGCATTTCCAGCGAATTGCTGCCTGCGTCGGGTTCGGTCAGGGCCATGCAGAACTGCATCTCACCGCTGCACATTTTCGGCAGCCAGTCACGTTTCATCTGCGCGGTGCCGTATTTCGCCACCGAGACGCCGCCGAAAATCGGATTGAGCATGAATACCTGCGCCAGCGTCGCCCCTGCGCCGCCGGCGCATAGCTCTTCGATGATCAGCGCGACCTCGACCATCCCCAGACCGGCGCCGCCCAGATCCTCGGGCAGCATGGCCCCCGACAGGCCGGCGTCGCAGATCGCCTGCCAGCATTCCGAGGGGAAGGACTTGCTGGCATCCTTTTGCCGCCAGTAATCGGGGCCGAAAGCCTCGCCCACCTTGCGGGCGGTCTCGATCATCAGCTTCTGTTCGTCGTTCAGGATGAAATCCATCTCATTCTCCGGCGGTTGGGTCGGCGGTGCGGCGCGCGGGGCGCAGCAGGCGCAAAGGCGTTTCAAGGAGGGCGACCAGATCCGCCATGAAACGGGCAGCGTCGGCGCCGTCGATGATGCGGTGATCGCAGGCCAGCGTCAGGGTCAGCTCGCGGCGCAGGGCGGGCGCACCATCGGCGTCGGGCCGGAAGATCTGTCGTTCGGCCCCCACACCCAGGATCATCGCATTGGGCGGGTTGATGATCGGCGTCAGCGAGGTGACACCGAACATGCCGAGATTGGAGACGGACATCACCCCGTCGCCCATGTCGGATGGCCTCAGATCGCCGCTGCGGGCGCGCGCGGCCAGATCGCGGGCCTGCGCTGCGACATCGTCGAGAGAGGCCCGGCCGGCATCGCGGATCACCGGGATGCGCAGCCCGTCCGGGGCCTCCACCACCATGCCGATATTCGCCTTGTCGAAGGCGATGATCCGCTCGCCCGCCCAGATGCGGTTCATCGCGGGACGTTCGGCCAGCGCCAAACCCAGCGCCCGGATCAGCATATGCGTGACACTGACGCGCGGCGCGTGGGGCTCGGCGTTTAACTGCGCGCGCAGCGCGGTCAGGGCCGTGAGTTCCGCCTCATGGGTGACGTGGAAATGCGGGATGTCGCGCTTTGCCGCGCTGACCCGGCGGGCCGTGGCCAGCCGCGCCGCATCGGGCACGATTTCCCGCGCATCGCCCGTCTCGGCAGGGCCGGTCGGGGCGGGGGCCGCGACCTGCGGCGCGCCCTTTACATCGCGGGCCTTGATCCGCCCCCCGGGGCCGGTTCCCGCCACCTGCTGCAAATCCACACCCTTTTGCGCCGCGATGCCCCGCGCCAGCGGGGTGGCGATGACGCGCAGCACGTCCTCTTTCGTTACCCGCCCGTCGCGCCCGGTCGGGGGCACCTGCTCGCGGGCGAGGTCATGCTCCGCCATCAGCTTGCGGGCCGAGGGCGCGTCTTGCGCCCCCAGGGGGGGAGCGGGGCGCGCATCCCGTGCCTGCCCGGGGGCCGTCGCCGCGCCGGTCCCATCCCCGGCGAGCCGCGCGACGGGGCTGCCCACGGGGACGGTTTCGCCCTCGGGCACGAGAATCTCTGCCAGAACGCCGTCGGCCTCTGCCTCTACCTCGTTGGCGACCTTCTCGGTCTCGACCGTGAACAGCCTGTCGCCCGCGCGAAAGGCGGCACCCGGGGCGACATGCCATTCGCTCAGCAGACCTTCCGTCATGGTCAGGCCCAGTTTCGGCATCACGAGATCGACCATGCCTAGTGTCCCCTGAAGGTCGCTTCGCGCTTCTCCAGAAAGGCGCTGCATCCCTCATGCGCATCGGCGCTGTCCAGCACCAGACCGATCATCGCCTGTTCGTGGCGCAAGGCGGCCGAGAGCGGCATGTCGCCGCCATCCACAAGGGTGCGTTTCAGAAGCTTCAGCACAAGCGGCGATTTATGGGCGATCTTGGCTGCGGTTTCGCGGGCGCTGTCCATCAGCGAGTCGTGCGGCACAACGCGGTTCGCCAACCCGACGGCGACCGCCTCTTCGGGGGTCAGCATATCGCCGGTAAACATGATTTCCTTGGCGCGGCAGAGCGGCAGTTGCCGGATGATCCGCTGCGTGCCGCCCGCGCCTGGAAACAGGCCCAGCGTGATTTCCGGCAGGCCCAGCCTGGCCTTGTCCGACAGGATGCGGATATCCAGCGCCAGCAGAAGTTCCGTTCCGCCCCCGAGGGCGAAACCGTTCACAGCCCCGATCGTGGGCTTGTCGAAGGTTTCGATCCGGCGGAACAGATTATGGATTTCCTCGGCGAATTCCTGGTAATGGGCCAGCCCCTGCCGCGAGTTCAGATCGGAAATATCCCCCCCGGCGATAAAGGCGCGGCCGGCGCCGGTGAACACGAGAACCCGCACGTCGGGGTCGGTTTCCACCTTGTCGAGGATGCCGTGCATGGCGCGGATCGTCGGCACGTCCAGCGCATTCAGCGTTTCGGGGCGGTTGATGGTGATCGTGGCAATCGCATTCTCCACGTCAAGAAGGATAGGGTCGGTGCTCATTTGAAGCTCCTCTTGGATTCAGGCCAGTGTGCGGCGAAGGGCCGCGACGATCCGTCCGGCGTCGGGGCGATAAGCGTCTTCCAGCGTCTTGCCGAAGGGCGACGGCGCAAAGGGCGCGCCGACACGAAGGATCGGCCCGTCCAGCTCATCAAAGCCGATGTCGGCCATGCGGGCGGCGATTTCGGCGCCCACACCGAACGCCTCAACCGCCTCGTGCGCGATCACGAGGTTGTGGGTGCGCGAGAGGCTCTCCAGCACCAGGGCCTCATCCCATGGCTGGATCGAGCGCAGGTCGATCACTTCGACCTCGATCCCCTCTTGGGCGAGGGTCGCGGCCGCGGATTCTGCCATGGCCACGGCGGCGCCATAGGCCACCACGGTGGCGTCGCGCCCGGGCCGGACGATACGGCCCTTGCCGATCTCGATCCGCTCGCGGTCCTCCGGCACCTCGGGCAGGTCGCCCTTCATCGCGTAAAGCGCCTTGTTCTCGACCACGATCACCGGGTCGGGATCGTCGATGGCGGCCCGCAGCAAGCCATAGGCATCGGCGGGATTGGAGGGGCAGATCACTTTGAGCCCCGGCACATGGGCAAACCACGCCTCGAGGCATTGCGAATGCTGCGGCCCGGCATTCAGCCCGCCGCCATGCGGCGTGCGCAGAACCATCGGAACCGATCCCTGACCGCCGAACATCGAGCGCGCCTTGGCCGCCTGATTGACCAGCATGTCCATCGAAAGGGTGGTGAAATCCATGAACATGATTTCCACCACCGGCCGCATCCCGGTCAGCGCCGCGCCCACGGCCATGCCGGTGATCGCCGCCTCGGAAATCGGCGTGTCCCGGACACGGTCGGGGCCGAACCTTTCCAGCAGGTTGCGGGTGGCCTTGAACGAGCCGCCCGCCGCGCCGATATCCTCGCCGATCAGGAAAACCGTGGCGTCGGCCTCCATTGCATCGGAAAGGGCCTGGTTGACGGCCTTGATGAAACGTGTCTCGGCCATCGCTCAGACCTTCACTGATGTATAGACGTCGGCAAGGATATCCTCGCTGCGCGGCAGGGGGGCGTCGAGCGCGGCCTGTGCGGCGGCCTCGATTTCGGCCTCCACGGCATTGGCGATCTCGTCCAGCATCTCCGGGGTGGCGCCCGCATGCACCATGTCCGCAGCGCACTGGCGTATCGGGTCGCGTTCGGAGAGGGCGGTGATTTCGGCGGGATCGCGGTAATCCTGCCGGTCGCCTTCGAAATGGCCGCGCACCCGCGTGGTGCTGCATTCCAGAACCGCCGGCGCGGGGGTTTTGCGCATGGCCTTGAGCAGCCGCGCCGATGCGGTCGCCACATCGGCGACCACATTGCCGTCAACGGCGACGTATCTGATGCCAAAGGCATTGGCCAGCTTGTCGAGGCTTGTCGCCAATTGCCGTTCGGTCGGGCTGAATTCGGACCAGCCGTTGTTTTCGCAGACAAAAAGGATCGGCAGGTTCCACAGCGCGGCGATGTTGAGGCATTCATGCAGCACGCCTTCCGCCAGCGCGCCATCGCCGAAATAGACCACCGCGACATGCCCCTGACCCTGCATCCTGTGGGCCAGCGCGCTGCCGGTCGTGATCGGCAGGCCGGCCCCCACGATGCCGTTGGCACCCAGCATCCCCTTGCCCAGATCCGCCACATGCATGGAGCCGCCGCGCCCCTTGCACAGGCCCGTCGCCTTGCCGAGGATTTCCGCAAAGAACCCGTTCAGATCCACGCCCTTGGCCAGCGTATGCCCGTGCCCGCGGTGGTTCGAAGACACGGTATCGCGATCCGTCAGGGTCTGCGATACGCCGACCGGCACCGCTTCCTGCCCGATCGACAGATGCAGGAACCCCGGCACAAGACCATCCGCGAACAGCTTCTGCAGCCGCTCCTCCGCGCGGCGGATCACCAGCATCTGGCGATAAAGCCTCGCCAGTTCCTCGAGTTTCATGGGGAGTCTCCTTCTATTGACGGCGATCATGCCAAAGGCGGAACGGGGCGTCAACGTAAATGACTGTCGAATCATAATTCATACGGAGAAACCCCGCTGCCGGCTGGTGGTCACGCGCTCCATCGGTTGGAGGTGCGCGGGTGGCGTTGAGGTTCGGGCAAGGCGAACCGGCTCTTTGCTCCTGTCAGGCCCGCGGACCCACATGCACCACGCGCGCGTTGGGGAATTGAGCGACGAGCCGCGCCAGATGCGCCGCATCCGGCATCAGGCAGGCAGCGGTCGAGAGCGCATCGGCCACCGCCGCGCGCGGGGCGGCAATCGAGATGCGCGCCCATGGCGCGGGGCGGTCCGCGCCGTGCGGCGACAGGATATGGCCCTGCCGTCCGTCCCGGTCTATTAGCGTGCCGAACAGCCCCGAGGTGGCCAGCGCCTCGTTGCCGAGGCTGAGGCGCGGGCCGTCCTCGATCCGCACCGGCCAACCCGTGCCGATGGCGGCGATCTCGCCGGTGTCGATGAGGCCAAGCGCCAGCCCCTCGGCGCGCAGTATCGCCGCGACGCGATCGGCGACATAGCCCTGCGCGACCCCGTTGAGCGTGAGCGCCATGCCCGGTTCGAGCGTGATCAAAGCGGGCGTCACCGAGACCCGCGGCCAGCCGACAAGCGCGCGCGCCTGAGCGATCTGCGCGGGATCGGCGGGGTGGCCTGCGGCATGGGCGCGCGCCAGCGTCGCCCAGAGCGGCTGCACCGTCGGATCGAAGCGCCCGCCGCTGGCGCGGTGGACCGCGTTGCAGAGGCTCAGGATTTCGAGCATCTCGGGCGGCGGCGCGTCAATCCGCCCCGAGGTATTGAGCCGCACCAGCGCCGATCCGGCCAGATACAGGCTGAAGAGGCGTTCGAGCCGCGCAATCTCGGCTAGCGCCAGAGCGGCAAGGCGCGCGCCTTCCGGGTGGCGCAGGTGCAGCGTGACGGCGGCCCCCATGGCCTGCCCCCGATGGACGGATGTGGGCGCGGCTCCGGCCCCGCGCGCGGCCAGCGCCACCGGCAGGGCGGCGCAGATGGTGAGAAAGCGGCGGCGGGTCTGCATCGGGGTCATCCTTCGGTTCTGGAGAGCGCCTTGAGGCGGCGGCGGAAGTCATCGGCATCGGCGGGAGTATCATGCGCCCCCACCACCGGGGCCAGCAGCGCGGCATCGGGAATATCGGCAAGCCCCGTCACCGTGCCGCCATGGCGCGCGGCGAACGCCTGCGCCGCCCCGGCATCCGTGAATGGCACCGCTTCGGGCGCGCCCATGCCGCCCGCCCGGTCCGAGCCGATCACGTAATGTGCGGCCCCGGCGGCGATCCAGTTTTCCGCGCCCATCTCCTCCCAGCTTGGGGCCGCGCCCAGATCGTTGACATAGATGGCGGCGATGATGTGGCTCTGTTCGGGCATCCGCGCATAGGCCAGCGCATCGCGCACCTGACTGAAGAAAAGCGGAAAGGGCAGCCCGTCGAGATGCACTTGCGCCTTGGGACCGGGATGCCCGATCAGGTCCATCTGGCAGAAATGGCCAACCGCCTCGGCGGTCAGTTCCACCGGCGGCGGGGCGTCGGCGCGGTCTTCCTTGCAGGCGGCAAGCGCGAGAAGGGCGATGAGGGCAAGACGGATCATGGGGTCACCTTTCGGAACGCGGCGAGCGCGAGGCCAAGCGCGGCGAGCGGCCACAAGAGCAGCGAGGCCAGCGCCGCGCCCGACGGGACCGTATTGGCCGCCCCGGCAAGACCGGCGGCGGCGGCACCGGCCTCGGAGGCGGCGAGATTGTAGAGGCGGAAGGCATCCGCCGGATTGGCCAGCAGAGCTACGGGAAAGACATCGGTTGTGAACCAGCCGCCATTGTCGGCCACCAGCGCCGCCAGAAGTCCCAGATCCCACAGCACGATCACCCCGAGCCACAGCCCGATCGCCAGCCCCGCCGCCCCCGAGGGCCGCCGCGCCAGCGCCGAGAGCGCGTAGCCCGCACCCAGAAACACCGCGCCCAGCACCACCGAGGACCATGTCAGCCGCCAGAGCGCGGGCAGCCCCGCAACCGCGCGCGCATCCCAAACCCAGATCGCCAGCGCGGCAAGGCCATAGCCCGCCCCCACCGCCAGCGCCAGAACCGCCAGATGCGCGATGAGCTTGCCGACAAGCACCTCGGCGCGGCTGAGCGGATAGGTGAGCAGCAAGGGCAGCGTGCCGCGCTCGGTCTCGCCCGCGATGGCGTCGAAACTCATCAACAGCGCCACCAGCGGCACCAGATAGACCCCGAGCGAGGTCAGCGAGGCCACCGTCACCGAGAGCCGGTCCACCCCCACCGTGCCCGACGGGGCCGATCCGGCGGCGGCGAGCACGATGGAGAACACCGCCATCATCGCCACCGACACCGCCACCCAGCGGTTGCGCAGGCTGATGCGGAACTCGGTCTGCGCCATGGAAAGAACCCGGATCATCGCGCGGCCCCCCGGCTGAAATGGCTGTAGAGGTCTTCAAGGCTGGGCGGGTGCATTTCGATATCCTCAAGGCTTTCGCTTTGCGCGCTGAGGCGGCGCAACAGGCCCATCTTCTCATCCTGTCGACAGCGATAGGTGATGCGATTGCCCAAGAGTTCGCCCCCCGGCACCGCATCGAGAATGGCCGCGCGCGCGCCGTTGACGGCTGTCAACTCGACCGTCACCGGCAGGTCGGCGGCGCGGCGCAGCGCGCTCAGGCTGCCCTCGGCCATAAGCCGCCCCTGGGCGAGGATCACCATGCGGTCGGTGCGCGCCTCCACCTCGGTCAGGGCGTGGCTTGACAGCAGGATCGCCGCGCCCTCGGCGGCGAGATCCTCCAGAATGGTGTAGAAGCCGCGCCGCGAGACCGGATCGAGGCCCGATGTCGGCTCGTCCAGCACCATCAGGCGCGGGCGCCCGATGAGGGCCTGCGCCAGCCCGACGCGCTGCCGCATCCCCTTGGAATAGGTGCCGATGCGCCGGTCGGCGGCGTCCGAGAGGCCCACGCGATCCAGCAGCGCGCCCGCAAGCGCCGCCGGGTGCCCGCGCAGGCGCAGATAATGCGCGATGGTTTCCCGCCCCGAAAGCGCCGGGTGAAAGGCCGCGCTCTCGGGCAGATAGGCCACGCCCGCGCGCGCCGCACCCGAGCCGGGCCGCGCGCCCAGAACCTCGACCGTGCCGCCGTCATGGGGGATCAGGCCCAGCACGATCTTCATCAGCGTGGACTTGCCCGCGCCGTTATGGCCCAGAAGCGCCACGCGCTCGCCGGGGGCAACCATCATCGACACATCGTCGAGCGCGGTCGCGCCATCGAAGCACTTAGTGAGATGCGAGAGCGTCAGCATCGTCTCTCCTTTGGGTGCGGGCCTGCGCCACGGCGCGCGCCTCGTCGGGCAAAAGCGCCTCGGGGACGGGGATGTTCACCGGGGCCATGAGCGGGTGACTGTCCACCACGCCGCCCGGAAGCACCGCCGGAAACGCCGCCTGCGACCAGCGCAGAAGCTGCACCACCGGCGCGCCCAGAAGCAGCTTGGCGGCGGGTTGCGACCACAGGATATGGTCCATCAGATCGTTGGGGCGGAACGGGCCATCGGCGCGGCCGTCGCCGTCAAGATCGAAGGCGGGGTGGTCCGACCAGTAATTGCCGCGCCCGTCGAGGCTCCATTCCACGTCGCGGGTGCCCACGTATTTGACCTGCGTGCGGTTGCCGACAAAGGCGTTGCCGGTGATCGCGTTGCGCTCGGACCCGGCGGTGAAGTGAATCCCGATCTCGCAGCCCTCGAAGCGGTTGCCCGCGATCAGGTTCTTGTGGGCGTTGTAGATGAAGGTGCATTTCTCATGGGTGCCGCCGCGCACGAGATTGCCGGTCACATCGGCGCTGTTGGCATAGTTGAGCATGAGGCCATGGGTGCGGTCGCCGAGCGAGAGATTGTCGCGCACGGTGATCCGGTCCGAGAACATCAGCGCATAGCCCAGCGTGTTGCCGATGCTGATATTGCCGCTGATCTCGGTGTCGTTGGTATACATGAAATGGATGGCAAAGCGCAGGTCGCGGAAGATGTTGTCGCTAAACACGTTACGGCGCGAGGCGTTGGAAAAGATGCCGTCGCGCCCCAGCCGGATATCGTTGCCGATCACCACCGCGCCGGGGGCGTTCCAGACATAGATGCCGTTGCCGCGGTCGTTGACCCGGTGGAAATCGCTGCCGATCACGGTATTGCCGCGCACCACCGCGTCGCGCGCCCCGTGAATGTCGATGCCGTGCAGATTGCCGGTCAGGTGATTGCCCTCGACCAGCGCGCGGCTGGCCCCCTTGAGCAGGCGGATGCCGGAATCGATTTCCGCGCCGTCCTGTCCGGAGCCCGAAATCGCCAGCCCCCGGATGGTCACATCGGGCGCAGTCACGGTGATGACCGACCCTTGGCCGTTGCCGATAATGGCCGCCCCCGCCTCGCCCTCAAGCGTCAGGGGACGGTCGAGGAGCGCCGGGCCGTCATGGCGGCCCCGCGCAAGGATCAGATGCGCGCCGGGCGCGGCGTGCTCAAGCATCTCCTGCAACGCCCCCACCGCCACGCGCTCCTGCGCCGCCGCCCAGAGGGGCAGCGCCGCGAGCACGACACAGATGAGGGCGCGCAGGATCATGCTCAGGCGCCTCTCGGCTCGACAAACATCCGGCCGCGCATCTCCATGTGGAGCGCGTGGCAGAACCACTGGCAATAATACCAGTAAACGCCGGGTTTCGTCGCCTTGAACGTGATCGAAGCGGTCTGGTTCGGGCTGATCTCCATGGCCACGCCGTGATCGCCCAAGGTAAAGCCGTGGGTCAGATCCTCGATATCGTCAAGGTTGGTGATGATGACCGTCACCTCGTCATCCTGGCGGACAGTGAAGCTCTCCATCGAGAAACTGGGCGCCTGGCTCGACATGTAGACGCGCACCTTGTTGCCATCGCGGATCACCGTATCCATCCAGTCGTCGATATCGACGCCATCGGCCTCGGCCTGTGAGCGCGTCGCGGCCCATGTGGGGTCGTTTCGGTCATAGACGTGCAGAGGATTGACCACCGAGCGGTGCACGATGATCGAATCGTGCGGCTCGGCGAAGGTGGGGCCGTCATGGGCCAGGTCCAGCTTGTCGCCATTGATGACGAAAAGCTGCTCGTTCTCGGGCTTGAGCGGGCCGACGTTGAGAAAGCGGTCCTTGGAAAACTTGTTCATCGAGATGAAGTATTTTCCGTCTGCCTCCAGCGTCTCGCCCATCGAGGTCGAGTTGTGGCCGGGCTGGTAGTGCACGTCCGTCTTGGAGATGATCGGGTTCACGTCCTCGCCGTTATAGGCGCGGATCGCGCGCTCGATGTTCCAGAACACGATCTGGCTGTCGAGAAAGAGGGTGGTATAGGCGTTGCCCTTGCCGTCAAACGCGGTGTGGAGCGGCCCGAGGCCCAGTTCCGGCTCTGCCACCACGGCACTGCGCGGGTCGATATCGCTCTCGAACAGCGCATCGAGCTTGCGCACGTCGATCACCGAGACCGTCGGCGAGAGCTTGCCGGCGATGCACAGGTGGATCTTGTCGGGGGCCATGTTGCAGCCATGCGGGTTGTTGGGGATCGGGATATAGCGGGTATAATTCTTGTTCCGCCCCTTGCGCCCGTCGATCACCTTGACGCCGTTCTTGACCTCGTAATCGCCCGCGGCGATGCCCGCCTCGATCTCGGCAAGGTTGAAGATGACGACGTGATCGAGGTCGGATTCGGTCATCTCGCCGAGGTTCATGCCCATCTCCGAGTTGTAGGAGGTGGAAAAGGCCCATTTGCCCTCGTAATCGGCGTCGGTGTTGTCGAGGTTGCCCGAGACCATCACCTGCCAGGCGACCTCCATCGTGTCGGCATTGAGGGCGGTGTAGTAGTTAACATATTGCGACGGATCGTCGAGGATCCGGCCGTCGTTGACGATGGGCGTCTCGTCCTCGCCATTGGCAAAGACATAGTTGGTGCGCGGCCATTTCTGCGGACGCAGGCCGTGGATCGCCTTGGCGTTGGGGATCTCGGTGATCTTGTCGCATTTCATGATGTCGCAGCGCACGCGCGCGACGCGGGTATTGGCCTTGTCGTTCATGAACAGGAAGCGCCCGTCATACTTGCCCTCGGTAAAGGACATGTGGACGTGGTGCAGGTCGCCGTTGTCGTGGACCTGCTTGCCGTTGGCGGCAAGGAATGCCTTGGTCTGGTCGGTCATCCGCTCGCGGTGAATGGCGATCGACTCGTTGGTCGCGCCCCAGCCGGTGGCCGAGCAGCGGTTGAATACGGGCACGCGCATGAATTCGCGCATCGAGGGGATGCCGAGGATGCGCATTTCGCCGCTCTGGCCCGAGGACCAGAAGCCGTAATATTCGTCAAGCTCGCCGGGTGCGACGCTTGCGGCACCCGTTGCCGCGCGCACGGGGCCTGCCCCGCCAAGCAGAGCCGCGCCCCCCATGGTGCCAAGCGCGGCGGTGCCCGCTGTGGCCCCCAGCAGGCCCCGGCGGCTGATGCCGGATTTCAGGGTCGTGTCAGACATGGTCCGTTCCTTTCTTGAGGTTTGGAAGGTTTGGGTGATTGGTCAGCACCCGGGCCGCACCTGCCGCGCTCTCAGAGGTGGCGGCGCGGCGCTTGAGCCGCTTGATGACGACCGGGCATCTGTCTTGGGACTGATACAGCACCTGGCAATGCAGGCAGTTCAGGCATTCGTTGGGGTTGATCTCGCCGGTGGGGTGGATCGCCTGCACGAAACATTCGTTGGCGCAGGTCTGGCACGGGTTGCCGCATTCGCGGTAGCGCCGCAGCCAGTCGAACATGCGCATCCTCGCCGGGATCGCCAGCGCGCCGCCAAGCGGGCAGAGATAGCGGCAATAGAACCGTTCGACGAAAAGCCCCGCGCCAAGCAACACCAACGCATAAAGGACGAAAGGCCAGGCGCGGTCGAACTTGAGCACGATGGCGGTCTTGAACGGCTCTACCTCGGCCAGCGTCTCGGCCTGTTCGATGGAGGCGAGCGAGACGCCGAAAAGACCCAGAAAGAGGATGTACTTTACCGCCCAGAGCCGCTCGTGCAGGCCCCAGGGCAGGGTCCATTGCGGCACCCGCAACCGTCGCGCGATCTGGTTGGTCAGCTCTTGCAACGCGCCGAACGGGCACAGCCAGCCGCAATAGGCGCCGCGCCCCCAGAAGATCAGCGAGGCCGCGACCGAGAACCACAGGATGAAGGTCAGCGGATCAAGCATGAAGGCCGACCAGGTGAACCCTTCCTTGAGCGAGGACGCCAGCGCCATGATGTTCACGACCGACAGTTGCGCATTGGCATACCAGCCGAGGAACACCAGCGTGAGCACCAGAAAGCCCATGCGGAACCGGTAGAAGGCGCGTTCCGACACGGTGACATAGGTCTGGAAGAAGAACGCGCCGGTGAGCACCAGCAGCATCGCGCCGAGACCGGCGATTTCAACCGACTTGTCGCGCCAGATGCGCTGCCAGAGCGCGGTCATGGCGGCGTTTTCGTCTTGCTCAAAGGCCAGCGGCGCGGGCGTCGCGGCTTGCGGCAGGTCGCGCAACAGATGCGCGGGCGGCTGCCAGCCGCTTTCGAAGGTGGTATAGACCCGTTCCAGCGCACCCACATTGCGGCCAACCAGAAGTTGCAGCCGCCAGGGCCGCGCCGGGTCAAAGCCGCTGTCGGCGGGGATGCGGAACATGTCCTGCTCACGAAAGCGCGGCGCGCCGGGGGCGGTCAGGTCGCCCACCCGCCGGTGATCGCGGTCGCGGAACCGTAGCGCCATATCGCCCTGGATAAGCTGGATACGGTCGAAAAGACCGCCACGCACATAACCCGATCCCTTGAAGGAATAGCGCCCCAGCCCCATCAGCATCAGCACATGATCGCCCTCGCCCGCCCAATCTCGCATGGTGTCGTATTCGCGTTCCAAGAGCAGCGCGCGCCCGATGGCGGGGATGCTGGGCAAGGTGGTGTAAAGCTCGATGAAATTGTCGGTCTCCGGCCCCTCCTCGGGGGCGTCGAGGGCGCGCGGATCGCCCAGGCCGGCAAAGGCCGCGTTGACCTCGGCCACGCTCAGCACCATGCGCCGCACGGTGCCGTCGCCGACTAGGCTTTCCCAGTCGCCGGTCACCTCGGCCTCGGGGTCAATCTCGACGCGCGGCACCTCCGGCGCCGCCGTCCGCCCCAGCCCGCCCAGATCGAGCGCGCGCGCGACCCGCAGCGACGAGCGCAGGATCGAATCGTCGATCACCATGATGGTGACGGTTACGCCTGAGATGATTTCCAGCGGATGCTCGGCCTCGCCGCGCGCTTCGGCGGCGATGTCGCGGCCCTTGAACCCGGCGGTGAGTTTGGCGATGCGCGCCTCGGGGATGCCGATCAGGACGATCGGTTCGGAATGTTGCACCAGCCGCACACCCTGCACCACGGCGGCCTCGTCGAGCGCGATGAGGATATGGATGGGCTTGCCGGAATAGCCCGTGGTGCCCACGAAATCGGAATTGACGAAGGCATAGCCCACCGTCTCGTCGCCTCGCAGGACCGGGGCTGCGGCCAGATCGGGCAGCGGCGCGCCATATCTGTCGGCCCCCTCGAACAGCTCCGAGGCGGGGATCTCGGCCAGAAAACGGGTGAGAAGGCGTTGATCGGTCTGCGCCAGCGCGGCATTGGGCAGAGCCAGCCCGATCAACATGAAAAGGAGGAGGGCAAGTCTGTGCATGGTCAGAGGGTCCGTGCCGGGGGGCCGCGCGGGGCCGGGAAAAGAGCGGTGCGAGCGGGCAGGACTGCCGGGCGCGCGGGCAGTGTGAGGCGGGCCATGCGCGGCACCGGGCGCGGCAGCGCCGCCGGATCCGAGAGAACCGCCGGAGCGGGGCCGCAGGTGGCGCAGCAGAGCGCGCAAGCCTCTTCGGTCTCAACGGGTTGACCATCAAGGCCAATGCGGATCACATGCTCGGCCCCGTCGGCGCAGATCACCATCGTTGCTCCCGCCGCCTGACCGGGCAGGGGCAGGATGCCGGTGGCCAGACCGGGCAAGAGGCAAAGGATCCAAAGGAATTGCAGGAGCGTTTTCATGAGGTCAGTATCAAGGCGCAGGACGCGCGCTGCCTTGATATTGATCAAGCTCAATTCATGATTTTGCGGCGGGTCTTTTCGGGGCCGGTGTCCCGTCGTCCAGTAGCCCGCGCACCCTTCGCCCGCAAAGCCAGGCCGCAGGCACACCCAAGGGCCGCGACAGCCACAGTGCCAGCACCGGCGGCAGCGCGACAAACCCCGTCTTGTGCGCGATCAGCCCCGCCAGAAAGAGGTTGATCGCCACGGCGGGGGCCGCGAACGGGTAGAGCAGCAGCCCGAGTTTCCACACCGGCCAGCGGCCCGCCGCGTCCTCAGTGGGATGTGCCCTCGGCGAAGGTGATCTTGTTCCAGACATTGTATTTCCCCGACGGCTTGCGCATCGGCAGGCGTGTCACCTCGGTCAGCGTCTCGGCGTCGTAGACGATCACCGCGCCGTAATCCTCCCAGATCGACACCAGCGCGTGCTCGGTCGCGTGCGAGGCGCCGCCTCAAACGCGCCATCGACACCGCGGAACCAGTCATTCAACTCGCCGGGACGGGAGATGGCAATGCCGACAGCGCAGGTTGCAGCGGCGGGTGAGGTTTCAGATCACCACCCGAGAATACGCCAAAGCGGTCATAAGCTAGGAGCGTTGGTATAAAACCGGTGATGAACTTTCGCTTTCTCGCTGCGCGGCGCAAGAAATCCTGAACTCACCTATCCGGTATCGCTGGCCGCGTGGGGCCGGGCCTTGGGACCAGCTGATTCCGGGTTCTTCTCGCCAAGTCTGCTTACAAAATGCTTACATGCTCTTTCCTGCGGCTATCCTCGCCGCTTCCAAATTCCAGCTCAGTCATTGATTTCGTTATGGTGGGCGACCCAGGAATCGAACCTGGCGTGCGTCTCCGCGAGGGAGTTACAGTCCCCTGCCACACCTTGCGGCCTGTCGCCCACTGAGCGGCGTCATAAAATCGGGGCGCGGGGGCGTCAACCGGAAAATCGCTTGCCATCTGGCGCGCGGCCATGCGATTGCCCGCGCCTGACAGGAAAGGCGCGCGCAATGAAGAAACCCCGCTGGGTGATCGACAAGGAACAGACAAAAAAGGCCGCCGCCGCCGAGACGGTCTGGCTCTTTGGCCTGCACGCGGTGCGCGATGCGCTCGAAAATCCGCGCCGCGAGCGATTGCGGCTGATCGTGACGCGCAACGCCGCCGACAAGCTCGCCCCGGCGATCGCGGCAAGCGGGATGGAGCCCGAGATCGCCGATCCGCGCCGCTTTTCCGCACCGCTCGATCCGGCCTCGGTGCATCAGGGCGCGGCGCTCGAGGTCAGGCCGCTCGACTGGGGCGGCCTTGCCGATGTGGCGTTGCGCGAGGGTCCCGGCGCGCCGCGTCTGGTGTTGCTCGACCGGGTGACCGATCCGCATAACGTGGGCGCGATCCTGCGCTCGGCAGAGGTATTCGGCGCGCGCGCGGTGATCGCGCCCCGCCACCATTCCGCCCCCGAGACCGGCGCGCTGGCCAAGAGCGCCAGCGGCGCGCTGGAACGCCAGCCCTATCTGCGGGTGCGCAACCTTGCCGATGCCATCGTCGCGTTGCAGGGCATGGGCTATCTCGTGCTCGGGCTGGCGGGCGAGGCCGACTCCGATATCGAGACCGCGCTCGAGGGCCGCCGCGACCGGCCCGTGGCGCTGGTGCTGGGGGCCGAGGGGCCGGGGCTGCGCGAACGGACCCGCGAGAGCGTCGATGCGCTGGTGCGGATCGGTTTTCCCGGCACGTTCGGCTCGCTCAATGTCTCGAACGCGGCCGCTGTGGCGCTCTATGCCTCGCTGCGATGAGGCCCGGCCCCGGAGCCGGGCAGAAGATCTTCCCGCCGCGCGCGTGTTTTCCGGTTACGGGGTCAGAACCGCCCGACCGACGATCTTGCCCTCCTCAAGCCGGTTCAGAGTGCTCTCGGCCGCGTCCAGCGGGACCGTCTGCGTCGGTAGCGCCGGGACCTTTCCGGCCCTGGCAAGCTCCATCAGTTCGGCGAATTCCGACA